>Ga0326760_1000015_pt1 | contig 113308 bp, 115 predicted proteins | sample GCREP_S_FD_207668 | JGI IMG/M metagenome (GOLD analysis project Ga0326760, IMG submission 207668) | Hot spring sediment microbial communities from Geyser Creek Basin, Yellowstone National Park, WY, United States - GCR.EP_S | ecosystem: Environmental > Aquatic > Thermal springs > Near-boiling... | reverse complement strand
AACTAAAAGCCTGTGACCGATCTAAAAATAGTTGTGATTAGTTGTAAGTAAATGTTAATATGTGGTTATTCTTCTGCGTGTGCTGTGTAAATCGCTTTATAAGCTAAGTGTAGTAAATGGGTAGAGGGGTTTACTGATGAGTCTCCCTGTGAGGGCTACTGTGACCGCTAGGGTGGAGGCGGTCACTCCTAAGGGAGATGAGGGACTCCTAGTCGAGTTTCTCAAGCTCTATCGTGACTCAGTCCAGTTGGTTATAGATGAGATTTGGGGTTTAGATGAGACACCCTCGTGGACGGAGCTACACGTCTTATTCTATAGTAGATTAATTAGAATGGGTTTTAGAGCACACCATGTATCAGAGATCTATAGGCGAGCCAAAGAGATCGTTAAGTCAACTAAGAAGAACAATGGATCAAAGCCAATACTCAAGAAGCTAACAGCTAGAATACACACACTAGACTATAAACTAGACCTGGATAAGAAAACCCTAGAGGTAGCAGTACTACACGACAAGTGGATTGAGTTAAAACTAGAGTGATATAGCTACCTCGACAAATACCTTTATGGCTCTTGGAAGCCTGGTGAAATACTATTGAGCTATAGGTATGGGAAAATACTTGTATATATAACATTCCATAGAGACATAGTATTTAGAGAGCCTAGAGTAGTTATGGGTGTAGACTTAAACTTCAACAACGTAACATACACTATTATCAATTTAAATAGTGAATTAGTCTCAATAGGTGTAATACCGTTTAGGGGTCTTAGTAGAGCACTACATCTACGTAAGCTCGCTGAGGATCTCCAGAGGAAATGCCCAAGGAACTGGAGGTTCTTGAAGTGGGCTAGGAGAGCTAGAGCTAAGTGGCTTAGCAAGGCGAGGAACATCCTAGTAGACTCAGCACACTACATCTCAAGGAAACTCGTGGAGGTAGCTAGAGAGTACAACGCTGTAATTATCTTCGAGGATTTAGAGAAACTGAGGGGAAACAATAATAGTGGTAAGAAGCTGTCATGGGAGAAGCCACTGTGGTGTTATAGGAGGATACAAGAGTACACAGAGTACAAGGCGCTATTAGAGGGTATTAAGACAATCTACGTGAACCCGGCGAGAACATCTAAGAAAACCCCTAATGGCAAGAAACTAAGATTCATAAACTACAAGTTTGTAGAGCTAGGAGAAGTAGTTACAACTAGAGATGTAGTAGCCTCATGGAACTTAGCCCTCAAGGGTTTAAAGCAGATGAGGGGCTTTTGGGTTAAGTGGAGCCCTAATAGCCCCCGCAATGAAGCAGTGAAAACCCGAGCCAAGCGGGGGAACCCCGAGACAAAGAAATATTTAAAAGAATTTACAACTATTCACAAATAATTGCCTCGAGGAAACCCTAACCTTTTGAGGCAGAAAGAGGGTTAATGGTAGGAGAATATGTTTATAGATATGCATGTTCACTGCGCAGAGCTCGGCGATCTAGATAAGTATAGGGGAAGGTATATATTAGTATGTGTTTCTGACGATATAGATAGTAGTTATACCATTTTAAAACTCTCGGAGAAGTACGATAATGTAAAGCCATGTATTGGTATACATCCATGGGTTGTACACGAATTCACTGTGAAGAGCGCTAAAGAACTCTTAGAAAAACTCGGCGATAGAGTACGATGCCTAGGAGAAGTTGGTCTTGACAAGAAGTTTAAACCTGAAACTTATAATAAGCAATTTGAAATTTTTAAATTATTTGTTGAATATGCGAGAGAACACGATGTTATCTTAAATCTACACGCCGCAGGCGCCTGGAGCGAGGTTTTTCAAATAGTATATTCTAGAGGTATTGACAAAGCTTATTTTCACTGGTACACAGGTCCTCTCGACCTAGCAGACCAGATCACTAGTATTGGCTACTTCATTGGAGCTAATCCAGCCTTCTTAATACAGGAAAAACACAGAGTTGTATTAGACAGTGTGAATATAGATAGTGTTATAACTGAGAGCGATGCACCATACCATTACAGAGGACTTAATTTGATGCCAGAGCTTATAGAGAAAACAATAGCTTATCTATCTGGGAAAAAACGTTTAGAACCTGTAATGGTTGAAGAAATCATTTATAATAATTTTATAAAGCTATTCAAGTAGTTTATTCACAGCATTAACTATTTCAGAAGCGAGATCTCTAATGTGCCTTATTTGATTTATAAGCTCATTTAACTTAACCTTTAGTTTCTCGGCTTCTCCTCTTTCTACAGTAAGTTGCTGAGAGAGTGCTTGTAATTCTTCTTCTTTCTTTTTAAGCTCGTTTCGCAAAGTTTCTAGCTCTTTAGATTTCTTCTCTAACTCTTCGTGGAGAGACTGTATCTTCTCTTCTAGGAGCTTCTTATCTTCTCTTAAACTTTCAAGCTCAGAACGTAGTCTCTCTACATCTACAGTGGGAGTAACCATGGGGGATGTGAGAAACGGTATTGTGATCTTCAATTCTCCACGTTTAATTTTCTCAAAAGTCTCAGCCACAAGCTTTCCTGCCTTTGTCTTCTGGTTTAAATGTCCTCTAATAGTTACCTCTGATCTTCCAAGCTCTTGTGCTATTTCTGAAATGGGAATCCCTGCTTTATATCTTGCAAAAGCAGCTGCCGCTATAGCTAAACTATCTATCCAAGTAGCTCTCTCTACGGGATCTCTTATTAATTCTAATATTTCAGGCCTATAGAGAGTCCCAATGATAAGGGCCATTTCGAGCTGCTGAATTTCTTTTTTACCTATAGGCTTTAATGGGATGTTTGAGAAATCCATAACTATAGGTTCACTTCCACCCACGTTTAACACCCCGTAAAATAACTAATATATATTGCTATCTTTTATATTGCCAAAAACTCTATGTTATTTCTATATTTTGCTAGCTAGGTGTTGAATAAAGTACATGTATATCGGGCTTGGCGATAATGGTTTACTCTTAAATTCTGGATGAGCCTGTGTACCGAGATAAAACTGTTTGCTGTTTTTAAGTTCAACTATTTCAGCAAACCCTTCTTCACTAAACCCAGATATCTGCATACCAGCTTCTTCAAGCATATCGATGTATTTCTGGTTAACACCATATCTATGTCTATGTCTCTCATAGACTTCCGTTGAACTATAAATTCTCCATGCTAGTGTACCTGGCTTAATGAGTATTTTCAGTGCGCCGAGTCTTAATGTACCTCCAATTTCCTTTATATCTCTCTGCTCTGGCAGTAGATCTATTACTGGATGTGGGGTATTGGGGTCTATTTCTGTGCTATTTGCACCATGTAATCCAACAGCGTTACGTGCAAACTCTACAATCATTAATTGCATTCCAAAACATATACCAAGTACAGGTTTCTCTCTTTCCCTAAAGTATTGTATAGCTGTGATCTTCCCCTCAGCCCCTCTTACACCAAAACCGGGCAGTATTATTGCACCATCTATTTCATCTCCTATAGATTTAAGCATCTCGGAGTTATTTTCAATATCAGTTGCCTCAACCCATATTAATTCAACTTTAACTCTATTCCACGCTGCTGCGTGTCTTAAAGCCTCTATTATACTAACATAGCTATCTCTGATCTTCGTGTATTTACCGATCATTCCTACTTTAATGCTCTTTACCGGGTTATCTAATCTATTAACAAATTCTGCCCAGCTCGAGAGATCTGGTTCTCTATAGTCAAGTCCAAGTTTTCCAACTATATATTTCGTAAACCCTTGTTCATGAAGAACTAGTGGGACTTTATAGGGATTAGGCATATCGGGATTGCTATAAACAGCTTGGAGTGGTACGTTACCATAGAGAGAAATTTTATAGCGAGCCTCGCTGTCGAGCCACTTTGACGATCTAACGATAATAGCATCTGGTATAATTCCTATTCTTCGTAGCTCTTGAACACTGTGTTGTACTGGTTTAGTTTTTAGTTCTCCAGAGGGTAATACTGGTGCTAAAGCCACGTGGATATAGAAAACATTTTTATCGCCTTCTTCAAATCTCATTTGTCTCGCTGCTTCTAGAAATGGTAACCCTTCAATATCACCTACAGTACCACCTATCTCTATTACAGCTATGTCTACATTATATTCCTTCGTGATCTCCTTTATCCTGTTCTTTATTTCATTAACAACATGAGGTATTACTTGAACACATTGACCTAAGTAGTCGCCTCTACGCTCTTTTGAAATGACACTTAAATATATTTGGCCAGATGTAATATTGTTCTTCTTAGACAAGTTGTATCCAAGAAATCTCTCGTAGTGTCCAATATCCATATCTGTTTCTCCACCATCTTCCGTGACAAAGACCTCGCCGTGCGCATAAGGACTCATAGTGCCAGCGTCAACATTTAAATAGGGGTCTATTTTTATAGCTGTCACACTGTAACCACTTCTCAATAGTAACATCCCAGTCGATGCTGCCACAATACCCTTGCCAAGCCCTGAGAGAACTCCTCCCGTTATGAAAATATATTTTGTCAACGTGCCCGCCTAACAATACTTGTAGAGATGCTTTAAAACTCTTTTACTCATAGCTCTAAATATGAGTGGAGAAGTAAAATACGTTACGTGGGAGGAAATACACGAGGCACTGGGTATTTTAGCTGAGAAAATATTACTTAATGGTAAGCCAGATGTCTTAATCGCTATTGCTAAGGGCGGGTTGATCCCCGGTAGAATACTAGCAGATTTTCTCTCAGTAGATGATATGGGGTTTATCGAGGTAAAATTCTACGAGGCTATTGGTGTTAGAAAAGAGAGACCATATATAAAGTTAGCAGTACTACCACCTATCACAGCCAAAAACATACTAGTAGTTGATGACGTTGTAGATAGTGGGCGTACTATGCAATTAGTAGTTGAATACCTCTCAAGTCACAAGGTGAAATCCACTAAAACAGCGGCTATTTATGTAAAACCATGGTCTTCTTATATTCCAGATTACTACTATGAGCAAGCCACAAAGTGGATTATATTTCCCTGGGAACTATGTGAGGCTGTAAGAGAAGGTGTTAGTGTAGAGGAAGACGTATTTAAAAAGTTGAGTAGCCATTGCAAAATTTAATATTATGTTAATATTATAAACATATTTGAAAATAATACTACCGTGTTACTTTGAGTACTTTATCTGGATATACCACTATGCCCTTATCTGTGATCTCAAATATATGTCTCTTCATACTGTGACTAGTTCCTCTCATTTTCCACACTACTAGGCTTCTAACGAGTTCGCCGTTAATCTCATCTAGATCTAATCTCACAATACCATCTGCTGCATGCTCTACACCTGGTCCTCCAAAACCCCTCTCTGTTACTGAGACTTGTGAAACTAGAATACTTGTTGTACCCATACCTGAGAGAACTTTCTTTAACTGCAATATTACACTCCTAGCAGTAGATGGTTTTGTTAAGTATAATGTAGAGACGCTGTCTACAACTACCCTCTGTGCGTTGACTTCTCTAATAGCCGTCCTCAACACGTCTACAAGTTCTTCAACGCTATCAGGGTCTCTCACTACATACTTCTCTCTCTTAGCTGCCTCACCAATACCAGCTGTAAAAGCATCTACAACCGCGAATTTCCCCTCTTGCTCATATTGCCTCACATCCCACCCAAAATTCTTCATGTTGATGCGAACTTGTACAGGGTGTTCCTCTAGTGCGACATATATTCCTGGTTCACCTACTTGAAGACCACTCCACAGAAACTGCATTGAGAATATACTTTTACCAGTACCAGGGCCGCCACTAAGTAGTATAACATTTCTTTTTGGAATACCGCCCCCAACAATCTCGTCAAATCCAGGTATGCCCGTCTTGATGCGTTCAACCACTAATTAATCGCCTCTTAATAGCTCATTTAAATTAAAATGCGCTAAATGACTTTTAAATCAATAAAGTAACAATACCCTTGTCCTAATTATATGCTTTAATAAAGGCGTCCTACTAAGTACTTTTAGAGGTGTGTTTGTAATATGCAAAGTAGCGAAAAAGTTGTTAAATTAAGAGTTGCCGAGGCTCGCTCAAGAGATGTTGGTAGGAAAATTGCCAGAATTGATAGAGAGACTATGAAAAAACTAGGTGTAGATATAGGTGATTTCATAGAAGTTAGCGGTTCTAAGGGACGTGAGGTCTTAAAGGTTTGGCCAGCATATCCAGAGGATGAAGGGGCTGGTTTAATAAGAATTGATGGTACTGCCCGTAGAAATCTGGGAGTTGCGCCTGGAGATTACGTGTCTGTGAGACCTATAAAAGTAGATCCTGCTACGCGGGTAGTTGTAGCCCCCGTAGGTGGCATGACTAGAATTATTGCTGATCCAGAGTACTTCTCCCAGATCGTTAAAAAGAGCCTTCTAGGTAATCCAGTAAAACGTGGAGATGTAGTAGAAATACCAGTTTATGGACTCAGATTCGTGGTTACAAGTGTTCAACCATCAGCAGTGGTTTACGTAGTAGAGGATACGGTTGTGGAAGTAAGATTTCAGCCTGTTAGACCAGAACTTATTGGAGAAGGTGTTCCAAGGATCACTTGGGAGGATATAGGTGATCTCGAGGAGGTTAAGCAAAAAATAAGAGAAATAGTTGAGCTGCCATTAAAACACCCAGAGTTATTTGAGAGACTAGGAATAGAGCCTCCTAAAGGCATTTTACTATTCGGTCCGCCTGGTACAGGTAAGACATTACTAGCTAAGGCTTTAGCAAACGAGATCGGTGCTTACTTCATTAGTATTAATGGACCAGAAATAATGAGTAAGTTTTATGGTGAGTCCGAGGAAAGACTGAGAAAAGTTTTCGAAGAAGCTCAGGCTAATGCACCTGCAATAATATTCATAGATGAAATCGACAGCATCGCACCAAAAAGAGAAGAAGTTGTAGGTGAAGTAGAAAAGCGTGTTGTTGCACAATTACTAGCATTAATGGATGGTCTCAAAGAGAGGGGTAAAGTAATAGTTATTGGTGCTACTAATCGCCCTGAAGCACTTGACCCTGCACTTAGACGCCCAGGTAGATTTGATAGAGAAATAGAAATACCACCGCCAGATAAGAGAGCTAGGCGTGAAATACTATCTGTTCACACTAGAAATATGCCTCTAGCCGATGACGTTGATCTTGACAAGATAGCCGAGATCACTCATGGATATACTGGGGCGGATATAGCCGCCCTCGTTAAAGAAGCCGCTATGAGCGCCTTACGGAGATTTCTACAAGCTGAAAACATAGACCTTAACCAGCCAATACCAGCTGAGAAGCTTGAAAAATTAAAGGTCACCATGGAGGATTTCTTAACAGCTATGAGGAGTGTTCAGCCAACGCTCATTAGAGAAGTGTTCGTCGAAGTCCCTGAAGTTAGGTGGACTGATATTGGAGGTTTAGATGACATTAAACAGGAACTTAGAGAGAGTATTGAGTGGCCTATGAAATATCCACATGTATTTGAGAAAATGGGTATTCAGCCAGCTAAAGGCATTTTACTATTCGGTCCGCCTGGTACAGGTAAGACACTACTAGCTAAGGCGGTAGCAACTGAGAGTGGTGCTAATTTCATTGCTATTAGAGGGCCAGAAGTACTCAGTAAATGGGTTGGAGAATCTGAGAAAGCTATTAGACAGATCTTTAGAAGAGCACGTATGGTAGCACCTGCAATAGTTTTCTTCGACGAGATAGACTCGATAGCGTCGATTAGAGGCAGCGATCCTAGTGGTGTAATAGATAGAATTGTTAATCAGCTCTTAACAGAATTAGATGGTATACAACCATTACGCAGAGTTACAGTTATAGCTGCAACTAATAGGCCAGATCTACTGGATCCCGCCCTTCTTAGGCCTGGCAGATTTGATAAATTAATCTATGTGCCGCCACCAGACTTTAAAGCTAGGATAGAGATATTTAAAGTTCACACTAGGAAAACACCTCTACTAGAAGATGTCGACATCGAAGAACTAGCTAAGTTAACAGAGGGTTATACAGGTGCTGATATAGCAGCCGTATGTAGAGAGGCTATAATGATCGCGCTGAGAGAAGTATATGTGAAGAGCGGCTCTCTCCAAGTAGTTAAAGTAGGAAGAAAACACTTCTTAGACGCTCTTTCAAAAATACCACCAAGCTTAAGTAAAGCAGATATTGACATGTATGAGAGACTAGCACGAGAAATTAAGAAAATGGGGACTAGTGGAGGATTTAGAAGAGTTCAATTACCATACGGCTAGTGAAACTGCAAAGAGTGTGTTAGCATAGTGAAGAGTAGAGAAATAAGAGAGTTCACTATACCAGCTTCATTTATAAAACTAATAAGAGAATTAGGTAAACTCGCCGAAAAACTTGTAAAATATAGATTTAGATTTCTACTCGTAATATCAGGCTCTGAACTATACAAGCTTGGCTTACTATCCGCCAAGGCTGTAAACTACTATGTGAAGAAGTATAGAAGTGAGAGTAAGAATAGTGAAGTTAAAGGGCTCTACGTCTATCACGATGAATTCCCTGAGGCTGTTGAATTAAAAGAGGTTTTTGAAAATAGAATTTTATCTGAAAACCTAGTAGAGTTTGAATTTGCCGTTTATGAGAAAAGCGAAAAATATCTTGGTACCACAATTCAAGTACTTGTAATGGATCTTACAAAAGACTTAAAACCAAATGATGTGGGGAGACTCGTAGGCATTGTAGAGGGTGGAGGACTAATAGTATTTTTAACACCACCATGGGATAACTGGGATACGTTTAAAACTATTTTCAAGGAGACATTGACAGTGCCTCAGTTTCCTGAACCTAGACATGTCTTTATAACTTGGTTTAAAAAGAAATTATTAGAACACGATGGTATAGCGATATACGACGCTGATAACAATAGAATTCTTAAGAAGCCTCTATTAAAGAGAGAGGCCTCTAGCATAAAGCAAATTATCGAAATACCTAAAGATAGAATCTTTCCTAGAGAAGTCTATGAGCTCGCGCTCACAAAAGATCAAGTGAACGTAATAAAGATCATTGAGAATTTCTATGAAAGACCAAAGAAAAACTCAAAGAAAGTATTTGTGTTAACAGCTGATAGAGGTCGTGGGAAAAGCTGTGCTATAGGTATAGGTATAATAGGATTTATACATTGTTTAAAGAAAGTAAAACCTAGGGTTAGAGTTCTCATAACCTCTCCTGAGCCTAGTAACGTTCAGTCTTTAATGATGCTTGCTTCAAAGACGCTTGAAAAGCTTGGGTTTAAGTATGAGACTAGTAAAAAAGAGGGCTATATTGTTGAGCTAAGGGGTCTTGGTTTTAGTATTGAATACTGGGAACCCATAGTTATACCTAAGCTTAAAGGAGACCTCGTAGTAGTTGACGAAGCAGCGGGGATTCACGTACCACTTCTTTATAAAATCCTTGAAGCTCACGATAGGCTTATATTCTCAACAACTATTCATGGGTATGAAGGTTCAGGCAGGGGTTTCTCAGTTAGGTTTTTAAAGAAATTAAAAACTATGGAGAACACTATATTATACCAGTACGAAATGGAAGAGCCTATTAGGTATAGTTTAAACGATCCTATTGAAGAGTGGCAGTTTAAGACACTCCTATTGGATGCCGAACCAGCTGATCTTGATGAGAAAGATCTAGAAGACATAGAGTTAAAGAGGCTTCTATATGTTAAATATGAATCGGAAAAGTTATTCACAATGGAAGATGAGCTAAGACAATTATTCGGTATATATGTATTAGCACACTATAGAAATGAACCAGATGATCTCGGAATGTTGGGCGACGCTCCACATCACTTTATAAGAGCTGTAAAGACTAGTTCTGGTAAAATAGTGTGTGCTATACAAATAGCTCAAGAAGGCCCCATAGATGATGAGACCGCTATAGAGCTCCTCAAAGGCGGCAAGATCCCTGGAAACATATTACCAGATAGGTTCTTAAAACACACAAGATTACTAGAATTTGCAGGTAGTGTAGGATGGAGAATAGTTAGAATTGCAACACATCCCGCTGTTCAAGGTAAAGGTATTGGTAGTTGGGCATTACAAAAAATATTTGAAGAAGCCTCTGAGAAAGGGCTTGACTGGGTTGGTTCTGGTTTTGGCGTAACAGAGGAATTATTAAGATTTTGGATCAAAAATGGTTTTAGCGTTATTCATATTAGCCCTGAGAGAAACCCTGTAAGCGGTGAATATACAGTACTAGTTATTAAACCGCTTAGTGAAAAAATCTCTAAACTTGTAGAAATAGCTAAATATGAGTTTAAAGTGAAGTTACTTAATAGTATAGCTGTGAACTATAGAGAATTAGAACCTGAAGTAGCAGTACTATTACTAGATAGTGAACCATATATCTGTAGTAATCCCAATGAGTATTTCACCCTAATCAATATTGATAGGTTATGGACTTATTGTATAGGACCTATGACTTTTGAGGCCGCAGCAGATTTGATGTTTAAGATCGGAAGACTTCACTGGATACTCCCCAGAGAAAAAAGACCTACACTTAGTAGACTTCAAGAACTCTTATTAATTACGAGAGCTCTCCAGGGACGTTCTTGGGATGAAGCTTCAGAGCTCCTTAAAAAACCTGTTAAAGTTCTCCAAGAAGAAGGACACAAAATAGCTTGTGTATACTTCGAATACTTAACTGGAAAGTCTCCAGATAAGTTTCTTCCAGGAGTTCACGTAGATCAGTATAGACAGGTAACTGGTGTTGTCTTCTGACACAGATCTTTAGAGTAGACCCTTTTAATCCCGATCCACTCGTTATTAAACAAGCTGCCGAGATTCTCAGAAATGGTGGTATAGTTGCTTTTCCCACTGAAACAGTTTACGGACTTGGCGCTATAGTATTTAATGTGAACGCTGTGAAGAAGATCTTTATAGCTAAGAATAGGCCTTTTGATAATCCATTGATAATTCATATAGGTGATTTGAAGATGTTAGACCTTGTCGCAGTAGACATACCTGAAAAGGCATTTAAACTCATAGGGAAATTCTGGCCTGGGCCCTTAACTCTAGTTTTACCTAAAAATCCCAAAGTACCCAAAATTGTTTCTGGAGGTCTTAACACCGTCGCTGTACGTATGCCAGCTCACCCAGTTGCTCTTGCACTTATAAGAGAGATAGGCGAGCCTATAGCTGCACCGAGTGCTAACTTAGCTGGTAAACCAAGTCCGACCACCGCTGAACATGTTATTAAAGATCTTTATGACAGAGTAGATGCGATAATAGATGGAGGTGAAACTCTCTACGGTGTGGAGTCTACTATTATCAATATACTAAGTAACCCACCTACATTACTGAGACCTGGTGCTTACCCTGTAGAAGAAATCGAACGCGTGCTCGGTGAAAATGTTGTTGTACCAAACTACGCTAGAGGCTTAGAAGAAGCTCTTACCGCTTTAGCTCCAGGCATGAAGTATAGGCATTACGCACCCGAAACTCCACTAATATTAATTGATCCCGTATCAAGAGATCAAAGATTACTTGTCGAGAAAACCTTATCTGCTATTAGAGAATACCATAGCACTTACTCTAAGATATGCGTAGTAGCATGTAGAGAAACTGCTGGTCTATATAAGCATGTTGAGAAAACCCATGTAATTGAAATTGGATCTAGGGATAACATGTTTGAAATAGCCAAGAACCTATATAAGGTGTTAAGAACACTTGATGAATTAAAATGTGATATTGGAATAATTGAAGGTTTTGAAGACCATGGCTTAGGTCTTACAGTAATGAATAGGCTTAGAAAAGCTTCTTATAAGAGAATATCAGCTTAGAGGACATCTCTCGTTACTCTCTCAACTACGAGTTTGAAGTCACCCAGTACTTCGCGAAGCACCCTGCTAATAATATTATAAACATAATTATCAATAAAACCACCATAAAGTCTAAGTACAGCTTCATTAAAACCCGGATAAAGATGAAGACTAGCTACTATTATATTATTATAAATTATCCTAATACTATAAGAATGTCTTTCAGCCCATAGGCCGCGTTTTCTAAGTTCATTTATAAGTCTATTTAATCTCTTAACGTCTATACTTCTTATAAACACATTATCACTCAAATTCTTCAAATACTATAATCCTTAAAAGCTAAAAACACCGACCAAAATATATTTCTACAATGGGATGATTAGGCTCTACAAGGGCTGAGTAGTTGATGTGCCCGCGCAGGGATGACTACTTCTTGAAGAAGAATTCATGACACTGGTAAAATTAACGTGAGTTATAAGTATTAATTCACCGTGTAAAATCACTTATATCATATTCCTCAAACTCCTTTATTTTTCTAAATAATTCTTCATCTGTTAATCTTACTGCTTTTCTCTCTAAAGCCTTTGCACACTTGCCATCAGGCAGTAAGCTATTAATTCGACAAGTCGCATATTGACATTCACCACCAATACAATCACTTCCCGTAAGCCTACACTGAGGCACTCTGAGTATGCGTCCTTTGATAGGTTTATTTGCAATAAACAATGCATCTCTTCCACACAGAAAGAGCGGGCATAGAGGATTACATTTATCCATTAATGGTTGAGGTTGTACTTTAATCTCTTCGACTCTACTAGTAAAACGTGGTGGCTTATCGCGAGGATAAAAAGATCTATCTCTACTAGTAGAGTCACGCTTAGAATGCTCTTTAGTACTTCTCATAGAGGCACCTAGTATTGAGCTGGGGCACCGTATGATATATAGGCGTGAAAGGGCTTAATATTCTTTCATTTCTACGATTAAGGTTTCCACCAACTAAACACATAGTAGTCTACTCTACCACTATAGACAGCGACCACGAGCTTTTTTCGAACAGAATGTAGTAATCTACCAGCTCTCACAAATTCTATAGGATCGGCCTTATCTTCTGCGTTATATACTAAAACTCCAAAAGGCGCATGATCTACGCCGGGACCATATCGGTAGACAAGATAATCACAGCCGAATTTTAATCCTCTCCTTACGACAAATCCACGCTTCTTAAGATCCACATACACGTTGTAGAGAGCTTCAAATCTCTCTATGTTTTTTGAGCTGAAAACTAGTAGATCATTTAGATTAAGTAGTTTATTATCTTTAACTACTTTAACTTTACCTTTTTCCACAAGATATGCAGCCTCTATCAGTGAAAGCTCAAGTGGTGCTGTAATATCTTTACTTCTAGGCTTATTTACGCCTAGAAAAGTTCCATAATATCCACTCCAATATATTCTATTAGCACAAGAGTAGTCTAATACTACTGCTCTATTATGTAACACATATGCATAGCATTCTTCAGTTTTTTCTACGTCATCGCCGATTTCACTAGTATTAAGTATCGTAATTCCTCACCTGCATTTTTCAAAAAATCACTTATTTCTTCTAAATGCTCATATATGTCTTTTAATATTAGAAGAGCAGAAATATAACCCGCATACTTACTATAGATCTCAAAGAGGCCTCTTCTAAACCTCTCATCAACATCTTCCTCAATAGTAAACACCCTATTAAGAGCCTCTAGAGCTTTCTTCGGAGATACTCTCAACTTATCTATAGAAGCCTCTAGAGCATCTAATTGTTCTCTAAGCATTTCTATGAAGCGTATAAACTCGCCCGCTGCATCTTTACCCACTAAGACGTCGTTCTCGATCATTAATACAAATCTATAACCCACGCTGTCAAGGTGCTGTATAATTCTATCTAAAATACGGGTTATTTCAATATAGCCCTTCGTGAACATCGCTATTTCACTGTTCTTAACAAGGTATTCCATTATTAAAACTTTCTGTTCCTCACCCCTCTCTTTAATATTTCTAACTTTACTATAAATATCAACTGCACGCTTCTTTTCAACATTAATATCACTATACACATTTACAAGAGATTTCAACATTTCAATCTCATCTCTCACAATTCTACATAGGTTTATCAAGTACTCTGTAGCTGTGAGTTCTACTAGAGTGCTGCTCCCCTCTATAGACACAGCGTTTTTCACCACTACTCTGCTCTAATCTCGTGAAGAAGTAATAGATTAAGAGGTATTTAAAACAGACTCTTCTCTCTACACTATAAAGTAATTTTTAAATTAACATAATATGGGTGAATGCTTTTGCCCTACCTGGTCATTGATGCTCTTGCACGCGCTGTTGGCGAGCGCTATTCTACATTTGACGTAGTAGGCGCTGGACCCCGTGTTGTTGCAGGCATACTTGAAGACTTTGAAGAGACAACTCTACTACCCTGCGAGAATGTTGTTAGCAATATTGAGCTTGTAAGAGAGTTTGATGCTGTTTTTATCTCAGCCATGAGTAGTGATTATGAAGCATTGAGGAGACTTGTCATGAGATTAAAAAATGTGCAATTTAAAGGGTTTATTGTAGTAGGCGGTCCCATAAGTTTTGAGTATAGTAAAGTGCTCAGAGAGCTTCCAGTGGATTTTGTAGTTGTTGGAGAAGCCGAAATACCCCTTAAACACCTCGTAAACTGCCTTAAAAATGGGGGAGATGAAAATTGTCTTGAAAAGACACCGGCATTAGCGTTTAGAAGGAAAGGCGAGATCGTTTTAACGTCAAGACATATATACACACCTAAAGATGTTCTTTCAGCTATTAAACCGTGGACTAAGGTAAACTTATCCTACAAGCCTACGTGGATTTATAGATTTTACGTCGAAGTCTTAAGAGGTTGTAGTAATTTTGTTAGACCGTTAATTAAAAGTGGTGAACTGAACTGCTTATTTTGCATGAAGTGTCGTAGTTCTAATCTCTCTGAGAGACTTTTATGTCCTGCTAACATACCTCCAGGTTGTGGTTTTTGCAATGTCCCCTACATGTTTGGTTACCCAAGAAGTAGAAGTGTAAAGTCTATAGTTAACGAGGTTGAAGAGCTCATAGAGCATGGAGCTAGGAGAATAGTTCTAAGTGCGCCAGATTTCTTAGATTATTGTAGAGAAGAACTTGTAGGAGGAGTGTTAACAGATCCCTGTAATCCGCCTCCAAACATTAGTGCTATTGAGGACCTTTTAAACGCCTTATTTTCCATCAGAGATGTAAATAGAGGTAAAGTTGTAGTTATGATTGAGAACATTAAGGCTTGTCTTGTGAACGAGGAGATCGGTAAAGTCCTCGGAAAATACCTTAAAGACACAACTGTACATATTGGTTTAGAAAGCGGGTGTGACTGGTATAATGACAGGGTTCTCGGTAAGCCAATAGGGTTAAGCCACGTATTACAGGCCTGTAAAATTCTAAGTGAGGCTGGTTTAAGACCATATGTCTACTTAATGCATAATTTACCTTTAGCTAGTAGAGAAGTGTATTTAAACACTATGAGAGCTGTAGAGGCTCTTGGGAGAATAAGTGTTGAGAAAATTACGCTTTACAAGTATATTAAGCTACCGGCTACGGCTTTTGAAAAAATATTAGAAGAACGTAGAGAAGAAAATGTAAGTGAAATCATTAAAGAGCTTAAAAAACTTGTTAATAGATATAATACTGCTATGAAGAGACGCTTAATTGGCGAGAGAGTAGAAGTATATATAGTTAAGAGTAATGAGGGTTATTACGGATACCCCATTAAACACGGCCCAGTTGTAGTAATCTCCCCTAGGAGTATTCCTCGTCGTGAAATAAGTGGATGTAGAGGAGTTGTTAAGATACTGGATATTAGTAGTAGAGTTATTAAAGGCGAGTTGATTGACGTCTTAGAGTGTCCACAAAATATTTAAGCTTCTCAGCTAGGGTAATTGCTCTATTAGCTTCATTTATAAGATCTTTATTCTTAAGTATAGATGCCGCTGTCTCAAGAATACTGGTTAAATAGGGGATACTCACTAATATTAGCATTCTATGGTAAGTACTAATATACTTAAATAACTTATCATCTTGTTGTATTTCTTGAAGAATATTGTTACTCTTCTCTAGAACATTAATAGTTAATGATATAGAGCTTTCTACGGAGTTAATGAATCCTATTACTAATTTAACATCATTAGAAATCGTGGCTATCTTACCCTCTTCAAGTAGGTTTTCGAAACGCTCTATTAGATCTTTTAAACTCTGGAAAGCTTCATGTACGCTCATTATTTCTTAACCTTTCTTATAGTAGCTATACTATTATCAGCTACACCTTGTTTCTCTAGGTTAGAAGGATATACATACACTATTTCTTCTCCCGGCTTAGCCTCAATTACTTCTGCCATAAAAGTAGCTTTTTTCTTACCCGCAACAACTATCTCTACAACATCACCACTTTTCACACTAAGAATTTGTGCTATTGTATTAGGCACTTTTGCTACTGGCTTATTTAAACTTCTATCAAATCGTATTCTAATTCTCTTCTCAGGCACGCTCTCTTTCTTCTTACTGAGAATTTCTGATGCAGGAGGTATAATTGCAATAAGTTTTGAAATATCTATTTTCGACTCCTTAATCTCCTCTCTGCGAGATTCTTCACTCAATATAAATCCCCCATAATTAACTTACTCATAACTATAAATTTATTTATATGCTAAAAGCCGTATCGATCTTGAATGAGTCATGGGAGAAGCAGATAGTTAGCTGAGTTTACTGGAACATATTTAAGTTGAGCTCTCTCAGAATTAAAGTGTTAAGGTATTCTGGGAGCTTGTTAATATCTATTCTAATTTGTTGTGTAGTATCTCTGTCTCTGACTGTTACAGTGTTGTCTTCTAGTGTCTGGTAATCGACTGTCACTGCATATGGTACACCGATCTCGTCTACTCGAGCATATCTTTTTCCGATACTACCTTCTTCGTCATAGAGCACTCTGAAACCTCTTTTCACAAGATCCCTATATATGCTCTTAGCAATGTCGATCATTCTTTGATGTTCTGGTTTCTTACCAGCTACTAAGGGGAAAACTGCTACATGATATGGAGCTATATGTGGCGGCAATTTTAAGACGACTTTTCCATCACGTTCGCTATAAGCATATTCTAATACTACGTAAAACAACCTCTCAACACCAAATGAGGGTTCAACAACGTGTGGATAGATCTTCTCTCCATGTATTTTCACTTCTTCTTTTTTAATAATAAAACACTCTCTAGGAAGACTTATACCAGCAGCTACTACACTATTGTTAACTAAGAGCTCTCTAAAAAGTTCTTCAGGATTATGCTGTGAAAGCTCTCTCATAACCTCTGAGTATTTTGAAGCACCAAGTAGTTTCAAGATTTCTTGGGGGTTAGGATATGCTACCTCTATAGTTTTAATTATAGGAGCTTCATACTTCCTATAATATGTTAAATCAGCCTTACTGAACTCTGCATGTCTCTCGAGATCATATGTTGTTCTATAAGCATAGCCTGCAACCTCGATCCAACCATATCTTGACGTGTAAACCTCTTGATCAAATGTCTGAGCAGAATAATGTGCTCTTTCATGTGGAAGTTTCTCAAAAAACCTTATTTTACCTGCCGGTATTCCAAGACTTTTCACAAAGAGGTTTCCAATACCCATCCAGTATGCAAGCCATGCCGACTTAACAACTCTATTCTCTATTAACTCTTTCACTGTAATTTCAATAGGTTCTTCAATACCCTTCATCCTCATATCGGCTGTTACAACTCTAAGCTTTTCATTCATAACGCTTTCAGAAATATTCTTGCTTTCTGCAGATTCTCTTTCAGGGTCAAAAAAGAACTCTACTTCCATAATTGTGAATTCTCTTAGTCTTAAAAGTGCCTGGCGAGGTGAAATCTCGTTCCTAGCCACTTTACCTACCTGTGCTAATCCTAGAGGAAGCTTCTCACCAACTACTCGTAGTATTTTCGCGAAATTTATAAACATGCCTTGAGCATGTTCTGGCCTTAAATAACCTGGTGAACCTTTATATGGACCTATTTCAGTGGCGAATAGTAATAGTGCTGATGATGCCGGCTTAAATATACCACCGCACTCAGGGCACTTTAAATCGTATTTCCTTATAACTTCATCTATTTCTCGTAGTGAGCGGCCTTCTACATCTATACCGGTAAACTCTTTCACCAAGTGATCTGCTCTGAAGACTTTACCGCAACTTGAACATTCAACCACAGGATCCGTAAAGTGCTCTTCGTGGCCACTAGCCTTGAATACCACTCGTGGGTTAATAATCGGTGTCTCTATCTCGATGACATTTTCCTGTGAGTAGACAAAGAACTTTAGCCATAAGTCTATAATACTCCTCTTAATGAAAACGCCAACTGGGCCAAAGTCGTAAAAACCAGCTACTCCTCCGTAAATTTCAAATGAGGGCCAAAATATACCTCTCCTCTTAGCCAGATCTATTATCTTGTCGTGTAAATCGCTCTGAGCCAAAATAATCAGCCCTACTTTTAGACTCACAAAGCTTAGATTTAATATAAGATTAAAAATGTTCTGTAATAAGATATCACATGTCAATAAGATAAGAAAATATTGCTTCAGGAGCAGAGGTGTTGTCTAAGTGGCTTGGAGGGTTATTTTCCAAGAACCTGTCTTCGGCTGTGTTGAGAACGAGAAGTCCCCTATAGGTGTGGTGGGGATTCCAATAGATCACACTAGCACATATAGACCTGGGTCTAGGTTTGCTCCAGCTAAGATCAGAGAGGCATCCTGTAATATCGAATTATACTCCTTAATATCAAATTTATTTCTCGACAATGTGGGTTTTAGAGACTACTTTGACTTGCAATTACCTCCCAGCGACATTGAACACGTATCTAATTATGTGAGAATAGGGCTTAAAAACATATTAGAAGAACATCGTGGTTTACTCATTATTCTCGGTGGCGAGCATTTATTAACATATTTCTCCGTGAAATCTATGTTTAAGGATATTGATACACTCGTAATCTTTGACGCTCACTTAGATACTAGGAAGGAGTATTTAGGCTCTACACTCAATCACGCTACTTTTCTCAGAAGACTCTTAGAAGAGTACTCTGATTTAAACGTGGTTCATATAGGTTCAAGGGCTTACAGTAGAGAAGAAATTGAATTCATCTCGAAGAAGTGTGTAAAGTTCTTTAATGTAATAAGAATTCAACGCAGAGAACTTAGTTTCAAGGATCTTGGGCGCATATACATAAGTGTAGATATGGATGTCTTTGACCCTGCTTACGCTCCTGGAGTTTCAAGCCCTGAACCTTTTGGAATAGATCCCATAGTATTCATGGATATTCTCAAACACATATATGAAAGCTCTTCAAAAATAGTCGCAGTAGATATCGTAGAAGTTAATCCCCTAATAGACCCCAGTAATATAACAAGTACTCTTGCAGCAAAAATAGTTCTAGAAGTCTCTGGGTTATACATAGTGAGACATAAAGAGGAACAAATGTAGACATAGTAAATCTAAAATTACCAGTTTAGATAGCTCTTATAATTCTATATGACTTAGCTACTTTATACACTATTTCATAGGTACACTTAGGGCATCTTACTTGTCTTCCATATATCCTAAGAATCTCCTCTGGATCAAATACATAACCACACTTACCACACTTATACTTAGCCATGTTTTCACTCTCATAATCCTTAAAATTACCGATATTCATGCCAATTATAATAATACATTTTTAAGCTTTTAAAACATAGTATCACGTGGTGGTGATATACTAAGTTATGTCTACAAGTATTCGTGGAGAGCTGCCTGAAGAGGTACTTGAAAAACTATTAGTAGAACAACCTTTAATAAAAGTTAGACTTGACACGAGAAAATTTGGTAAAGCAGTAACTGTTATTGACGGCTTACCAAATGATAAGGATTTGTTAAAACAATTAGCAAAGTTTTTTAAGGTGAAACTAGCTACGGGAGGCACTTTTAGAGAAGAGGAGGGCAGAATAGAGCTCCAAGGTGATCAGAGGCAAAAAGTAAAACAACTACTTATCGAACAACTCGGAGTAAACCCAGAAAACATTATAGTAATGTGACCATTATCAACATATATTATAAGTTCATTTAAATTTAGAAATTTTATTTTTCCCTTTAATATATAAAACCTGGCATCTTCTTTATCCCTTAGGAAGTAGAGATCTCCAAAGGGTATTTGTTGAATTATTTACTCCTCTATTTTTATGCTTAAGGCCTCAATGAGTTCTTTATACCTATTTCTCACAGTAACTTCAGTAACTCCAGCTACACTTGCAATTTCTTTCTGAGGTCTTTCAATGCCTAATTTTTCACATGCGAAATATACAGCTGCAGCTGCTAATCCTACTGGGTCTTTACCACCTGTTATTCCGTATTCTCTAGCTTCTTTAAGGATCTCTATTGCCACTTTTACAACTGATCCTGGTAGTCCCAGTGCATGTGCTATTCTTGGGACGAAATCTGCAGGATCAGCCGTTGACACCTTAATACTTAGTTCTCTTAATAGTAGTCTATAACATCTCGCAATATCTTTTCTCTCTACACGAGAATACTCAGCTATCTCGTCAAGTGTTCTAGGCAGCTTCCTTATTCTACAAGCGAGATATATTGCTGCTGCAACTACACCCTCAATACTTCTACCTCTTACAAGACCCTTTTCCACGGCTTCTCTATATATTCTAGCCGCTTCTTCACGAATATAAGATGGGAGATTCATAAGGGCTGTTAATCTATCAAGCTCGTTCATTGCCTGAACGAGGTTTCTCTCTATACTTGTTAATACCCTAGTTCTTGCCTGCCACTTCCTCAATTTACTTAACTGATATCTCTTATTAATAAGTGATTTACCTGATGCATCACGATTCATGTAATCTATTACTGTAGAAAAGCCCATATCGTGTACTGTTGGTGTTATAGGACCACCTGTCCTAGCTCTTTTCTCTTCTTCCTCAGGTGTAAATGCTCTCCACTCTGCTCTATCATCAATAACTCGATCCTCTATAACCTCGCCTGTCTCTAAGCATACATACTCTGACCTCGCAACATCATATACAACTTTATCAGGCGGACACTTATCCTCTTTTTCACTACTTGTTAGTGATTGTTCAGGAGAAGAATTAGCCTGACTAGATTCTTCTTCTAGAAACACCACTTAAACCACCTTTTAAGCCATAAATCTTTTCACAAACCCCCTTATAAACTTAACGCAAAGCTTATAAACAGTTATCATGAATACCCTTATAAATACGTGTTTTAGAGTTAAAAGGTCTTTTATAATTAAAATATACATGGCTGTAAAGATAGCCGGGTCGTCTAGCGGCCAAGGATGCGGGGCTTTGGCCGAACACGGAGGAAACCCCGTGACCGGGGTTCGAATCCCCGCCCGGCTATTCTTACTTTTAAACCACGCATTCATTAAGCTTCATTAGAAGGAGGTGTTATCTTTATGGAGGTAAGAACTAGGCTTCTTTATCAAGAGGATTCTTATTTAAAGGAGTGTGAGGCCACGGTTACTCTTATTTCTGGGGAGCTAGTGTTTTTTGACACTACTATTTTTCATCCTAGAAGTGGCGGTGTTGATCATGACAAAGGCTATGTGGAGTTTCATGGTAAAAGACTAAGTGTTATCGAGGTTTTCTTAGATAAAGAGAGAAATGATGTTGCTCACAGAGTTTTAGGTGTAAAGAGCTGTGATCTTAAGCCAGGTATGAGAGTTAAACTCGTAATTGACTGGAATAGACGTTATAAGTTAATGAGGCTTCATACAGCTGCACACATAATTTCAAGCATAATGTACAATGAGTACGGTGCTCTAGTATCTGGTGGTAATATAACAGAGGATTATGCATACGACGACTACACTCTTGAAAAACTAGACAAAGATGTCTTTACTAGAGTTATTGAAAAAGCTAATGAAATTGTAAGCAGAGACTTAGAGGTTAAAATATATTGGCTTCCACGTGAAGAGGCTTTACGAATACCTGGAATTGTAAAGTTAGCTTCGAGAACACCGCCTGACATAAAGAACTTAAGAATAGTTGAAATACCAGGCGTAGACATACAAGCTGATGGCGGCCCTCACGTGAGAAAAACTAGTGAGATAGGGAAAATAGTGTTTCTAAGAGCTGAGAGTAAAGGTAAGGCTAAGAAGAGGCTTTACTACAGTGTCCAGCCATAATTACCACAAATGAATATTTAAGACACATACAATAACTACATATAATGGCCCGATGAAGCACCGTCGGGAGACTACCCACTGATTACATAGCTGTGAAGAATCCCCTGGCTATGAGGGCTGGTGATGAACTTTCAGCGGACAGATATTTTAAAGCACTGCTAAGTGAAGAAATAGGTCGCGGCTGAATTAAGTAGAGTACTAAATTTAACGCCATAAAAGCTGTGTTATGTTTCCCACAATATACTAAGTGTTATTAGGTTTTAAGACCTACTTTGTATATGAGAGCCGGGGTGCCCGAGCGGTCTAAGGGGGTGGGCTCGAGCTCCAGCGATAGGTAAAGAGAGACCCACTGCCCCTTTGAGGGGCACGCGGGTTCAAATCCCGCCCCCGGCGCTTAATTGTTTAGGGATTTCTATGTATGTTAAAGCTAGGTTTTATGAGCATCTAGATAAAGATATTGTAAAATGTGGAGTTTGTGAAAGATCTTGTATCCTTAAGAGTGGTCTACGTGGTGTTTGCAAAAACTATGTAAATATTAATGGCGACCTCTACCATGTTGGTTATGGTAAGTTAAGTGCTATTGAGAGTAGACCTATTGAAATTAAGCCGCTTTATCACTACTGGCCTGGATCTACAGCTTTGACATATAGTAATTATGGCTGTAATTTTTATTGTCCTTGGTGTCAAAATGATCATTTGAGTTATAATGAGCCTCCACAAGATGGACACATAATTCCACCTGAAGAACTGGTTAAATTAGCTATATTGAACGGCGACGAAGGTCTCTCAGCGAGTTTTAATGAACCTATAACAAATTTAGACTATATAATAGATGTCACTGAGATAGCTATAAAATACAACTTATACTCTATGATGGTAACAAACATGTATTTTACCACGAGATCGCTAAAAGCCGCTATAGAGGCAGGTGTAGATGGTTTTTCAGCTGATATTAAAGGTTGCCCAACTATGAAGAGGGCCTTAGTAGGAGTAGATCACAGCGTGATCTTTAGAAACGCCAAGATCGCGATTGACATGGGCGCACATGTTGAAATAGTATACTTAGTAGTAACTAACACAAACGATTTTGATGAGTGTGTTGAGTGGATTATTAATAATCATTTAAAAGAATTAGGACCAGAGGTCCCTCTTCACATTAATAGATATTACCCAGCACATAGATGGCGTGAACCTCCAACACCTATAAGTCGTTTACGTGAAATTCGAGACTATGCTGTAAAAGAAGGATTAAAATATGTATACATAGGCAATATATGGAACCCGGAGTTCGAGTCAACTAAGTGCCCAAAGTGCGGTAAAATACTTATACACAGAAGTAATTATAGAATATTAGGAGTATACTTAGATTACTCAAATAATAAATATACGTGTAAAAGATGTGGTGAAGTCATTCCTATAAAAGGCAAAATTATCTTAAAATAACCATTTTAAAGACCATGAGATTTCTGAAACTATCGAAATATTTGTGGAGAATTTATATAAAATAAATTCTCAATAGATACATGGGTGTGAAAAATGCCTAAAATAGGTTTGAGATTTGGAGAAGCACTTGTAGGCGAGGAACCTGAAATTGCCCACATAGATCTAATAATAGGAGACAAAGATGGCCCTGCAGGTATTGGTTTTACGTTCGGTTTAGCACATCAAACTTATGGACACACAAAATTATTCGCAGTACTCACCCCCAATCTCTTAGTTAAACCAGTCACACTTATAGTGCCCAAAGTAACTATTAAGAATTTAAAACAAGCAGAACTAATATTTGGACCAGCCCAATATGCTGTCGCTAAGGCGGTTGCTGATTCTGTCGCAGAAGGTGTAATACCGAGAGAAATAGTCGAAGACATTGTAATAATATGTGGCGTCTTTATTCATCCAGCTGCAAAAGATCCTAATAAAGTATTTAAATTTAACTATGAAGCTACAAAGTTAGCTATAAAGAGAGCCATGAATGAAGAACCAAAAATAGAAGAAATATTAAGTAAAAAAGACACTGTAGTACATCCATTTTATAAACCCAAATAACAAAAATCTTTTTCACAACTCTTTTGCACCTGTGAGAGCAATTTTTATAATTCCTTTTCCATTAAACAGCTTCATAAAAGCCTGCGACCGATCTATAGTTAGTTGTGATTATTTGTAAGTAATTGTAGCTAATTAACTTAGATTTATTAGCTTCTCTATGTGAATTTACTCGTGGATCATGAGTTTTGGGGTTTGAGTTATTGTCTTCAATGTAGATGAGGGGCTTTGGGGCTAAGTGGAGCCCTGATAGCCCGGGCAGTGATGCGATGAAAACCCAGACAGAGCCCGAGAACCCCGAGGCAAGAGACCTATATTTACAACTACTCACAGATATTCACAAAAATGCCTCGGGGAAACCCCTTTCTTAAAGGAGTAAAAATGGAAAAACTAAAAGCCGGGAAACCAAGAAACTCATAAATACAAACAAATTACTTAGTTTAATAAAGCAAGAGGAACTTAGCGACTTTGAACATCTTTTAGAGTTTTAACTATCGAAACAGCTTCAATTATTGAGAGATAATTGTCAGAAACTTAAGGTAGAGAAGGGGGTTCTTGATTAGATCTCATAATAAATTAAAGAGGATATATGTGATTGAAGTGCGGGGGGTGGGATTTGAACCCACGCAGGCCTACGCCATCGGGTCCTAAGCCCGACCCCTTTGACCAAGCTCGGGCACCCCCGCACTTTTCCAGTAGACTTATATACCTATTTTTCCGGGGTTATAAATGTATTTCATATATTCATTTATGGCCTGTTTTAGTGTTTTTTTCGCATAATCATAAAGGTCCTCAGTAATTAATCTGCTTTCAAGAGCTTTGTTTAATTCTTCTTCGTCAATAACTTTAACTTGACCATTAGGTAGGATCACTATATCTACAAGTAGATCATGGTATTTTATCAGCCCTGGAGCTATTTCGGGAGGAGTGTTGATGTTAATATAACTGCCAAGCCATTCTCCCTCTCTATAGTAGTTATGTACTAATATGGGCTGATCACTCCTAACAACCACGTAGTCAATATCACCTGGTTTTTTCTCAACATTTAATCCATCATAAATACCACTAGACTTTATTACTCTCTTAACTATCAGTAGTATAGAATTATCATTTAAGACAGAAACTCCTAAGACCTCTCCTTCACGTAGAGAAATCCTTTCACCTGTAGGCTTAATGTGTATAAACTCTACTTCACGCCTTTCTCTAAGCTTCTCACATATATAATTCAAAATTTTTAATGATATTTCGTGACAACACATCGCATTAGTAGTAATGCTTTCCAGTAAATCAACAAGATCACTTAAACCAGAAGATTTTAATGAGTGATGCATTTTAATAGTTGGAGTAACACTGCTCCTAATCTCATCTAGTATACTCTTAGCTAGACTAGTAACTCCTATTAATCCTATAAACTCGCCATCCCGGAGCTTCATTGGACCATTTAAACTCTGAGCTCTATTAATTAAATTTCTATATTCTGCGAGGAGTTTATTTATTTCCTCAAGAACTATTTCACTACTAGCATACTTTGAACTACTTCTAAAGTGAACTCCAAGACCACTACCCATAAGTCTAGTGAGAGCTATCGACGACAATTTAGCTCTAACCTTGCTATCTTTAATATGTTCTGAGAACGTTATTTTGGGATCGCCATGCACAAGTGCCAAGATCTTGCCGCGAATTGTGAAATTCCGAGTAAGTAAAATCTTCTCGCCGGGTTTTAATGGAGCTTTTTTTACACCTACTATAACACTAGAACCAGGGTTTTCCCTACAGGGTGATAATATACCAGTGAAATCTCCTAAATTCACCTTACAGAGTTCTCCTAATCTCTCCATGACTAAACCCTTATACACCGCATAAAGCTCTACGCTAGATCGCCATGTGAACACGTATTTTAAGGCATCTACAAGTACACTATACACTTGCAACGCCTCTAGGGGAGACCCTATAATCAAGATCTCGTCTTCTATGTCTGTAGTCTTTACCGTTACATCTGCTGGAGACGTATTTGGCTCTATTGAAAATCTCTCTGCAATTTTTTCACTGGCCTCTACGATCTTGAAGCCTCTATCTAACAATATCTTAGAAATCGCCGTAGCATATATACCGCGTACACGCACATTAACAGGGGCCATGAAAACCCCATTTAAAACACTAGTGCTTTAAAACTCTTCCATTCTCGCTGAGAAATAGAGAAAAGAAAATCTAGTTTCCCCATAATTGAATTTTTCACATTTCCTTTTAACACTTACACTTAGTCTTTGACGGTTTCAAGAATTGATATAACCTGCCATATCTTTGTACGAGCATTCAAAGACATGTTTGGATCTTGACTAACCTGTTCTAGTGCACCTATAGCGTTAGCTGCCCTAACACCGGGTGTATACTTTGTATCTTTTAAATAATTAAGGGCTTCTATAGCTGCTCTTCTAATATTCCTAGGTATAGCTGTGTCGTTGACAATTGTCATGAGTATGTACATTGCATTCTTTATCCTAGCTTCATTATCCATGACACGGCTCATTTTACTCACCCCTCTAGAGCTTAGTTGAGTATTTTAGTCTTATATTAGGTTTTCTAATTAACAGTACTATATTACTACTATAATAACCAGTACATAAACTTTAAATCACAGAGCCCTAGTCACAAGACCACGTTTATTCGTGGGGTGTTTAATATGTCAACAAGCATGGATCCAACAAAAATAATGGCAGAGCTTCTTAAATCAGGAGCTATCATGCTTGCAGAAACATGTCCCGTAGAGGGTTGCCATCTACCCTTATTTAAACTGAGGACAGGCGAAGTCATATGTCCTATTCACGGCAAAGTACACATAGTTAAAACCGAGGAGGAAGCTAGAGAGGTATATACTAGGACATATTTATCACATATCCTTGAGAAATTAGAAATATACGCATTAAAAACCATCGAAAATCTCTTAAACTCACCTGATATAGAGCCGACAGAATATATTAAGTGGTTAGAAGTACTCGAAAGAATTCAAAGAATAAAATCACAACTAACATCTAAACCCTAAATTAATGACTTTCTCTCTCAATAATAGTTTTAAACACGAGCTTTCTCACATCACTATAGACATCATTGAGACTACGTGAAGCATCTATGAGAACGAGTAATCCTAGCTCTACTAGTTTTAAGTATATTTCTCTAATTTTATACTGTAGTTCTAGTTTTTCAAATTCAGGAAACCTAGAAGAAATACCTGATTTCCTCTTGATAGCTATTGCTGGTTCAACATCGAGGTATATTGCAATATCTGGTTTTAATATCCATTTATTAACTTCAAGTATCCACTCTATTGGGGCTCCTTGTGCACCCTGATATGCAACGCTACTATAATAATATCTATCACATACAACAACATAACCCTGCTCAAGTGCAGGTATTATCTTAGACTTCACATGTAAAAGCCTATCTAGCGCAAAAGTAAGTGTATCTATGTATGGATCTCTTAGATCACCTAATTTAGTCTTCACTAAATTCACGATCTCAGAGTCTGTAGGCTCAAAGGTATATAGCGTTTTAAAGCCCTTTATTGAGAGCTCATTAATAATCATGCTAGCTACACTAGTTTTCCCAGAACCATCTATACCTTCAAGAACTATAAAAACACCCCTATTCTTTCTTGTAGAGTAATAATACATTTCCACACACCTCTAAGTACACTTTACTATGAATTTTCTTCACAAGCTCTACGAGTTCTTCATACTTCTCAACAATAAAAAGAGGTATTTCAGCAAGTACGCAACCCGCAATTAACATGGGTTCTACTTCTGCTACAAGCATACATCGGGGAGCTATATTGTTCCTCCTCAACGCGTAGATCACGTATGGCGCTACAGTACTTCCTCTTGTACCTTTAAAAATCAATATTTTATCGCGAAAACATACATTTTCTAGATTTATTAAACACCCCTGTTCTGGATCAATCTCTCCGAAGAAGCTTATATGCCCATCTACTAAGACTACCTCTCCGCTACAAGGCCCTGGAATAATGGGCTTTACACTCCCCTTATAAGCCAAAGAGCTCTTTGACAATCTCCTCCACTCTTGCAAGTTTAACTTTAACTCTGTGTATTCTTTCAAGATAAAAGAGAGCTTTACCACTATTAGTCAAAATATAGTCAAATTTCTCTCTAAACTTAGAAACAACAGGACAAGTACCTGTAGCTATATCAACGCCTCTCGCCTTTAATTCTAGAATTATACCTCTATAAAGCTTTGTGAATTCTACTGGAATAGTTACAAGCATCTTACCCCTCCGTATTCTCCCATATTTCCTCATTAATCTCCAAATTTCTAATAGTTCACGTGGACTACTATGAGGACACCCTATATAACCTAGAATACTGTCACCAGAATATTCTCCACCAATGTAATCCTCTAACACATTGTTTTCAACTTCAACCTGCTCTTCCAGCTCTATTTTAAAAGTTCCACGTGGTGTAATCCCCTCTATTACAGCTAGTGCGTGATTACCACTAGCAGCCATAGAAGCTAATATGTTTTTAACTTCATCTAATGATATGTTACATAGACCACGTATATATGGTATTGCCTTAATATTTTCACCTATCCATAAACCTATTGCACCAATAGGCACCTTTAGAAGCGGAGCTGGCATTTTAACCTCTACTCTACCTATGCGATTCTCAAGTAAATGTAAACCAGCTTTATAAGTATAACCTGTAAGAGAAGCGGCGAGGGCTACAGGGCTTCCTTCTCTATTGGTAAATCCTCCATAAATAGAGTTAGCAAATATAACAGCACTACTCTCACCCCAAGCTAGGTGTTCCCCTGGTAATGGTGGCCTATAAAAATAAGGTATACATGTATATACGAGTTTAAATCTCATTTTTTCTAGTGATTCATCAATTAATTTCTGATATCCTGCTAGTGAATTATCTATTATCCTTGAAAGCCCCGAATAATCTATACACCCTGGATTAACGGTTGTAAAGACATTGGCTTTACCTGCTCTTAAAGCTAATTCTCTTATGAATTCAAGTCCATACTTACCTATAGTAGAATACGATATACCAGAGACATGTACATGTTCTACTTTTACAAGCTCTTCAGCACCTAAGGCCTCACCAACTCTCACAATAATCTCCATAGCCTTAGCAATAGCCCAGCCATAATCGCCACGAAGCATTTTCTCTTGTTCAACTGTAAGATACATTAATATAGAACCTTAGCTCTCCTATATTTACTTGCAGGCTCATTTCTAGGCTTAATAGCCATGACGACGACCTTATCGCCTACTCCATCACTACTACGTGGATCTAGAGTACTACCTCTAATATTTGGAATTATAAATATATCCTCACCACCTCTACATCTCGTAGCAATAGCCCACTCCACCATTAATGGATCATCTACGTTCACGTCGTCATCTACTATAATAATGTGTTTTATACTGGGATGTGCCGCTATAGTCGCTAATGCTGCCAATTTAGCATCAGAATAAGAGCATTTCTCACTAACAGATATTACTGCGTGAAGCCACGTAGAACCCCCCTCTGTAAGCCTCACAGCGCTTACACAGGGGACAACGCGCTTAGTCTCAACATAAATTTGAGCTTCACGTGGGAAACCCATGAGTAATTGATGCTCCCAGAGACCTGGGACAATAGCATGTACTACTCTCGGTGTTTTTCTTGATATATATAAGTGCTTCGCTATGAAAACTGGTTGTTCACGCACAGCGTCGACAAGCATTAATATATCTGTAAAGGGTCCTTCAAGCGCTGTCTCTGTTCTCGAGATCACTCCTTCTACTATTATACTGGCCTCGACAGGTACTGGTATATTGTAATAAGGAGTTTTAACGATCTTGTTATTACCAGTTAATGCTGCACCTACAGATACCTCAAATACTCCGAGAGGAGGGCTCATAGCTGCTGCGAGTTCTTGTAGTGGAGTTAATCCCAGTACAAGTGCCACTGGAGTATCTTTCTGTTGTTCACTATACTTAGATATAATGTAGTGTAAATGTCTCGGTACAATTCTTAATACCGCTCTATCCTTTGAAAGCTGCATAGTTCTGTGAAAACTTGCATTACAAATATACTCATAACAAGCTATATACACAGAGCTTGTCAAGTATAATGCCCCATCCTCCTTATAGTATTTTAAAAAAGGCAACTTGTTGAGATCTAAGTCAACCTCTATAAAGTACTCATTAAATTCAACTGTTTCTAATACTTGCGGTGAATTAACAGCTTTTAATAACTTTACATATGCCTCTTCAAGTGTTTTTGCACCTAAGAGGAGTTGTATGTCTCTACGTGAAGTAACAATATTAGAGAATAATATGGTATCTTCTAAAATACCATCAACCTTAAACACTACAAGTTTATCTCTATTTTCATAACTCAATTTTGTTACTAAGTATTCACGATTAATTATACCCATATCAAGCACTTGTTTCCCAGTAATTTGTGTCAAACGTAGTAAGGTCTGTAGATCCACACTATTACACCTCAACGTATTCCTCTGTATAGTCCTGTGTAAGCCTAATCCTAGAGATCTTTAATGTTCTTACAGTACCAGTATAACCGGTTCTCACAAGCACCTCCCTCTTTTCAAAATCTATTTTCCCAATAATACATGGGTAATCATTTCCTTTATCATCTGTGACAGCACAATATAAGTTTTTTTCAAAACCATCTGCAAAAATTTTTATTTTTTCAAAACCCATTTTCTTTAAATCTTCAGTATTATATGATTTAACATTACCATAAACATATAGTGTATTAGGAAGCCACGACGCATATATAATCTGCCCCTCTATGAGCTTACTTAAAGTAGAAGTATCAAATCGCGCCCCCTGTAATAGTGGAAAACCTTCAACGATAACATTATCCAAATTTAACTTCACTAGCGGCGTTTTTTCTAAAAATTCACGATACCTTAAACTACGAATTTGCCTACGTTCTTCACGACTCCTAGTTTTTCTAGAAGTGGGGGCCTCAATTTCATATACAACTATACCAAGTTTTCTATATTTCTCAAATAATCCCTTAAACTCGCTTCCTAGAACAACTATAGTATCTGGCTTAACTTCATTAATGATACTATACTTATAGAGCATGCCGATCTCGTCCTTAATCCATCCGTCAGTATCTATTACTATAGGACTTAAACCCAGATTTTCTGATAGCTGAATAAGCTCTTTGAGCTTACCTATAATACTCTGTGTATAATACTGTGGTTTAATATCACCTATAAATTTCATTGAAATAGGCCTTAACTCGGAGATCCATAACACAGAGCTCTCAGAAGTCCCTAGTGTAATATATCCTGGAGGACCAATATCAGCCTGACCTACATCACCATCTATAACACCTGGTTTCTTACCTCTTCGAAGAGCAAGGTTAAAGATCAATGTTGCAAGCGAGGTTTTACCACAATCTACGCATCCAACTATGACTACTCTCTTACATTCTCCCTCTACAATTTTTAGCGCTATCTCTCGCCTCTTCCTATAGGGATCACTCTCATCAACACTCTGTATTTGTGATTCATTAACCATTATAACATCTATTTCAGCGTCACTAACAGCCTCTACTATGTAATTTCTAGCTTTATGAACAACTGCTTTCTCAGCTGCACAGAGCACTTTGCCATATATATCTATACAACCTGACTTAACTACTAGAGACATTGGACCATATATTTTCAATAACTCTCCTTTAATCAGCCTAATTAAGGGCATTTTTAAATTACCTCTACACCCTCACTAATAGCTATTTTATATGCCGCATATACATCTTTATATCTGAACGGTTTTAGTCCCTTTAACCTCTTCTTTAAAAACCTTATTTCCTCAAGCCTACTTACACTAGGAGTAGACATTTTTTCATCTACAAGCTCTACTGAAACCTTATATTTCTCCTTAACTCTCAATGCAATATCTATAGCGCTAGAGCCCCTACCAATTCTAACTTTTAATAGTTTGTGTGGAATACATGACACCACATAGTCTAGGTCTTTCTCGAGTTCTTCAAAAGTTCCTTCGCTGTAAAATAGTAGTTCTTCATCCCCTAAAGCAACGTAACTTAATTTGATCCCGGGATCAATGCCCACTATTATCAAGTTATATAGATCCCTAAACTTTGTGTTGAGAATGGCTTTTTCAAGCTCTTTACAGTCCCTGTTAGGATCATAGATCACAGTAACATCACTTCTATCAGCTAACTCCCTTAGAAAATATTCATAATCCGTGTAAACTATGCTACCAGATTGAACCTCATCTTTTGAATAATAATAGTGAAAATGCACTCCACGCCTTTTTAAATACCTTGTTACCTGAATAAACCAGACTGGATCATAAATAGCCAAGATCAACTCTCTTCTCTGCAATCCCCACACTAATCTCTATCCTCCCTCCTACTTCAATCTATTATTTACTCTTACTACTAAAAATTGTATATGGTGATGCTTATAACTAGACTCTACACCGGCAACCCATTACTAGATGATATTATTGAGAATGCCCGTTGTATCTTATTTCAAGGTGTCGCCGGCGCCGGTAAGACAACTCTATTACTTACAATTGCAGGTAATCTCTGTAATAAATATCCCTGTGTATACATATCAACAGAAGAGACTGTCCACTACGAGAGGGTGGCAAGAGATCCTGGTAGATATGAAAAAGCACTATTTACAGAGGCGTATGATCTCGATACTCTCCTCAAAGTAGCCATTACGACACCCTTCATTAAGCCAAAATACGTCTTTGTCGACAGTATAAATGCTCTTTACAGACTTGAAGCTAAGAGAGAATCTACGCAGGCGAAACAAGCCCTCATCACGAGTATACTTCTAGAAACCGTGGAGAGAGAGTATGGAAAACTCTTTGCCTCAGCACAAGTAAGAGCAGGCGAGAGCGGTGATGTAGTGGCATCTGGTCTAAGCATGCTTGAGTTCTACTTTGACCTGATCTTCGAGGTTTCAATAGAAGGACCTCAACTAAGGTCTATTCGGCTTTACAAGTCTATTAGACCATTCAAAGTCGAAAAGTTATACTTCTCAATTAGAGAATATGGCATTGAGTGGAGGATATATGTGTGAAAATATATTAGAGTGGATTATTTGCTACTACTTAACGCCAATGATAACTAACGCTATGCCAGTACTTATATCTGGTAATAAGCCTATTGATAACAATGTCTCATTCATAGATGGTAAACCCCTCCTAGGTAAAAACAAGACTTGGGAAGGCTTACTAGTGGGTCTTGTTGGAGCATATATAACTGCATCTACTATTAGTGCTATTTTAAATAAACCAAACCTATTACTGCTAGCTAGTGGTGCAGGACTGGCCGCACTAATAGGTGATCTCGTGGGTGCGTTTATTAAGCGAAGACTTAACATACCTCCAGGAGCACCAGCACCTATCCTAGATCAGTTGGACTTCTACGCGGCTACTACATTATACTATTACCTATTAGACATAGATGACGTTACATCGAGACCCATATACCTACTACTAACAGCACTCATAATAATGATATTACATGTAATATCAAATCTACTAGCCTACGCCGCTGGCTTAAAAAAATCTAAGTTTTAAAAGCTTTAAATAAAACATCACTAACATTTAAAAGCCCTTGAGAAAATGAAGAGAACAAGTGAAATAAACTTATAGAGTTCGAGAATGAGGTGGGCTGATTGGCAAAATATCCAAAAGTAATCACTACATATTGCCCGCGGTGTAAAACACACACAGAGCATAGTGTAACAATATATAAACATGGCAAGAGGAGGAGCTTATCTGAAGGTGAACGTAGATATGCGAGAAAGAAGAAAGGTTATGGTTCTAAGAGAAAACCTGAACAAAAAAGATTTGCTAAGACAACAAAGAAAGTGGTGTTAAAATTAAAGTGTTCTAAGTGTGGCTATACTCTGCATAGAGAAGGCATTAGGCTTAAAAAAGCAGAACTTGTAGAGGTGGTTAAGAAGTGAGGAAGAGAAAAATACCGGTACCTATGCCTAAGAGTAGATTCTATAAAGTTATGTGTAAAAATTGTGGAGCAGAGAACATAATCTTCGACAGAGCTTCTTTTCCAACTAGGTGTAAAGTGTGTGGAACACAACTTGTTAAACCCACTGGAGGTAGAGTGGAAATAATAAATGCCGAGATCATTGCCGAGTTAGGCTAGAAATTACTATTTATTTATTAACTCAAACAAATTTTAATTAACATGGGGGTTTGCCTTGAGCAAAGATCAATTAGTAGGCATATTACTCGTTATAGTATCAGTAATCATTATCATAGTCTACAGCTACTTAATATTGTTTACTGCATACTGGGAAATCGTGACAAAACTCACTCTCGTAATAGCTGTTATTGGTATTTGTGGCATTTTTAGCTGGATAGGTTATACACTCGCAACAACACCCCCACCAAAACCTATTGAAGAAATTGAAAAAGAAATCGAGGAAGAACTTAAAAAGTTAGAAAGCGAATCTAAAGAAAAATCTTCGCAGTAGAATAATTAGTATTCAAGGTCTAATACCGCTCTCTGAATTCACATATAGGGACTTACATGTTAGCACATACTATATTTGCATCTCCTGGAGTAAAAGTTCCCTTAATGGGTAATGAGGCAATAGCACGTGGTTTAGTAGAGGCAGACGTCAGGGTTCTAGTGGGCTATCCAGGTACACCTTCAAGCGAAGTTATAATGACGCTTCAACCCTACAGTAGAGAGCTCGGCATATATGTTGAGTGGGCTGTTAATGAAAGAGTTGCATTTGAAATAGCGCTTGGAGCTTCAATAACTGGAGTACGATCTATGGTTACTATGAAGGCTCCAGGTTTAAATGTCACATCTGATCCTCTACTCTCAGCTGCCTACTGCGGTGTAGAAAGAGGTCTAGTTATACTAGTAGCAGACGATCCCGGTCCTCACACAACACAAACAGAGCAAGATAGTCGCTGGTATGCTAAACTTGCAAAATTACCCATGATAAGCCCATCAAATCCACAGGAAGCCAAAGAATTCACAAAAATAGCTTTTGAAATTAGTGAAGAACTTAAGCTACCTGTAATACTTAGAACAACAACTAGAGTTAATCATACAGTGTCTGACGTCGTTCTAGGTGAAATCAAAAAGATCCAACAAGAGCCAAAGGTACCTAGAGACGAACCTAGATTTGTAAGAGCTGGTATGTTATGGAATCTCGAGAGGCATAAATGGCTTAATAGTAGGCTTCAATTAGTTGAAGATATTATAAACAAGTACTCTCTTAACAATTCAATTGGCGAAGGACATCTATGTATAGTTACAGAAGGAGTTGCTCATGATTACGTAGTTGAATCTCTTGAAGAGCTAGGTTTACTGAGCGAAGTAAAAGTCATTAAACTTGGTCTTCTCTACCCAACCCCTAGAAAATTCCTACTAGATAATCTTGCATTATGTAAGAGTGTTCTTGTTGTAGAAGAACTTGATCCCTATCTTGAAGAACAAGTTAAAATAGTCCTATATGAGAATGGCATAATCATACCTATATATGGTAAGACTACAGGTCACATCCCACTTGAAGGTGAGTTAAATAAGTATATTGTAAAGAGAGCTTTAACTAGTCTCACAAAAATAAATCAAATCAGTTTATTGGAGAAAACTCCTGTGAGCTCTCAAGATGTACCATTACGACCACCACCCTTATGTCCTGGTTGTCCTCACAGATTTTCATTCATAGCTCTAAAAACAGCATTATTAAAGAAAGGCTACAAGCTATCTGAGATACCTATATTTGGTGATATAGGCTGTTATGCTCTCGCAGTCTATCCACCAATAAGTATGTTGTGGACTGAGCACAGTATGGGTGCTAGTATATCCATGGCGATGGGGGCTAAAATTGCAGGTTATCATAAGCCTGTAGTGGCTGTTATCGGCGACTCTACGTTTTACCATGCTGGTATACAGCCTTTATTAGAAGCAGTTAACAAAGGTGTTGACATACTCGTCATGATCTTAGACAACGATGTAGTCGCAATGACGGGGCACCAGTCTACTCCTGCTTGGCGTATGAGTGAGAGCGGTAGAGTTCTTAGACCTATAAGTATAGAAAGTATTGTGAAAGCCTTAAACCCGGACCTTGTAGTCACTTTAGACCCATATAACCTCGACGAGATGATCTCAGCTATAATAGAGATTATTGATAAACCAGGTGTCAAGGTAATAATTGCTAAACACACTTGTGCACTACTCGAAAGACGTAGAAGTATTTTTGAGAGCAAGTACTATGTAGAAGAGTCCACTTGTAAAGGCTGTAAAGCCTGTATTATTACGACTGGGTGCCCTGCGATTATAATGGAGAATAATGTGGCTAGAATTCTAATTGAAGACTGTAATGGGTGTGGTCTTTGCTCTCGCTATTGCCCATACAAGGCTATTAAACCACTAGTAAAAGGTGAAAAGCCCTGAGGAGAATTATTAACATACTAGTAGCCTCAGTAGGTGGACAAGGAGGTCTCACACTCTCACGTATAATAGCACATGCCGCCACATTAGAGGGATACAATGTAAAAACTGCTGAAACCCTTGGCATGGCTCAGCGTTATGGTAGTGTAATGGGGTTTATTAGAATAGGCATTTCTGTTAAGTCCCCCTTATTTGATCCCGGAGAAGCAGATTACATTCTCGGCTTAGAGCTCACTGAAACCTTAAGGAGATTACACTATATATCTAATAACGGCTTAGTAATCGCCGCTGATGAATATAAACCTTCATACGCTCAAAGCGTTACACATCCTTCACTAAAAGCAGAGGATATTGCATGGAAGATAAAGTCTCTCTGGCCTAAAACCATCATCATCCCGGCTAGAAGACTCGCTGAGAAAGCCGGTAGTATAAGAGCTCTTAACATGGTCATTCTCGGTACATTTAACGCACTTTCAAATCTTTTAAGTACTGAAGGCATTAAAACCGCTATTAGAAAAGTTCTACCTGAACAAGCTACTTTAATATCTATTAAAGCATATGAGCTCGGCTATCTTTACCCTCAGCAAGCTTTATAAATATTAACGCTAGTTTTACAGATTTTAAAGACGATGCAGCCACGTTTTCTTGAAGGATCTATTTTGAAAAATACTTTTTGATAATCCTTACTTAGATCAATGTAACCTATTGATTGTTTAGCCAGTTCAACACTACACATACCTGGATGACTTTTACAGAACTCCTCGCACTTAACTGCTAACTCCTCATTTTCATAGAGCAGGCCGCAAATACCACAAGCATAATACTTGAAATCTCCTACTTCAACTATATAAACCAAGATATTGACACCTAGTTGTCTCTATATTTTTAACTAAAACACCATATAATATTTTTAAACGTTATGTTAAACATAATATGTTAATGAGCTTATAGTTAAATGAGTAAGTTCTATCAGTTTTAGGATGTCTTCATGTCTACTCGGCGTTCGGATCCTTCATCATTATTCAATTTTTAATCCTACTTTATTTTAAACATACTTGGTGTTTTAAATGTGTAGATTACTAGCTCTTGCCGGCAAGGATCTCGGTGAAGATCTTATTAAGTTATTTATAAATGCTTTTGTAGAGAGCAGTAAGTATGATATTTATCTCGAAAAAATTACTGGTGGCAGAGTCTATGCTCATGATGATGGCTGGGGTTTAATTGTCTTAGGCTTAGTCAATAATAAACCAACGGTTGCCCATCACCATGCAATTGAGCCGATATTTCATGAGAGGTCAAAGTACATATTAAGCCTTTTCGAGAAGAGAATATCAAAATACAACTCTATATATTTAACACTACATGCTCGTAAAGCCTCTAAAAAGGAACCTTATGGACTCGACTATACACATCCATTTATGAGGATGAGCGAGAGATGCGTCGCTTGGTTTGCTCATAATGGTGGTGCTAATAAAATTGAGCTTGCAAAAAAACTTGGTGTAAATCCATGGGTAAGAGTAGATTCAGAGCTTCTCGGCCACTACTTAATGGACATAGCACTTACATGTATTGATGGTGGTGGCGATGTTGACGAGTGTGTTAAGAAAGCTTATGGCGAGGTTAAGAGCTATGTTACTGAACGCAGTGCGCTAAATACAACACTTCTCTTGCTAGTAGATGATAAGATCAGTTTATATATCACACACTACATTCATGGAACAGTTGATGAGAATACAAAACTATATTACACTATTATAGCTTACAGTGAAAATAATGTAACATTATCTAGTTCAATAACAATTCTTAATTACTTATCCCCTACTCATCGAGAAAAAGCCTTGTTACTTGAATCTGGAATATATAGAGTAGAACCTGGAGAACTAATTAAGATAGCGCCATTATAACTTTCAAAAAGCGTGTTTAATTTCATGACGTGTAAACGCATAGGGTTTATTGTTAATCCCATTGCAGGAATGGGTGGAGCTGTAGGCCTAAAGGGCACAGATGGTGAGGCATATTTAGAAGCTATTAAACGTGGTGCTAAACCAGTGGCTCCACTTAGAGCACTAGAATTCCTAAATAGCATTAAGAGTACAAATTTCCATATTATTTCAGCACCCAGCATAATGGGCGAAGACTATGTAAAGGCTAGCACCCATTCTACTAGGTTAATCAAGATAGTAGGGGATATTTCTCCACCAACCTCTAGAGAAGATACTATTAGAATTGCTAACGAGTTAAGCAAATTAGTAGACATACTAGTATTTGTGGGTGGAGATGGAACTGCAAGAGACATTTGTACAGCCATAAACACAAGGATACCTGTAATAGGTGTTCCAAGCGGTGTTAAAATGTATAGTGCTGTTTTCGCGTTAAATCCACGTGCAGCTGCTGAACTCCTAGAACACTACTTGAACGGCGATGTAGTTTTTGCTGAAAGAGAAGTATTAGACGTTAATGAGGAGGCTTTTAGAAGAGATGCCCTCGAAGTAAATCTATACTGTTATCTATTAACACCGATACATACGCACTTATTACAACCATCAAAGACAATTTACACAGACGTAGATGAGGAGGTCTCTAAAGAGGCTATTGCCGAGTACCTTGTCGAGTTAATGGAGCTAAATATTCCATATATTTTAGGACCGGGCTCTACTGTTAAATCTATATGTAAAAAGATCAATTTAAACTGCACACTATTAGGAGTAGACGTCATTCTTAATAGAAAACTACTAGTTCGTGACGCCTCTGAGAGAGATCTATTAGAAGTAGTTAAAACATATGGTAGAGCAAAAGTTATTGTTTCTCCAATTGGGCGACAAGGCTTTATATTTGGAAGGGGTAATCAGCAAATATCACCTCTAGTTTTACAATACATTAGTAGAGATGACATAATAGTTGTGAGCACAGAGAGAAAGGTAAGAGAACTTGAACATTTACTAGTAGACACAGGTGACGAGAAAGTAAATAGTAAATTAAGAGGTTATATGAAAGTTCTAGTCGGCTACAACAGATTCTTAGTGATGAAAGTAGAATAGAGTTGTTGGCTTTAGAGTATAAAATGTTTCAACTATAAATATAAGCTAGTATATTTTCTTCACTATAGGTGAGTAGAGTTGAGCAGGACTTATGAAACTGCTGGAAACCTCAAAATAGGTAGTTTTATAATAGTAGACGGTGAGCCTTGTAGAGTTGTAGAGATCTCTAAAGCTAAAACGGGTAAACACGGTAGTGCTAAGGCAAGTATTACGGCTGTTGGTCTTATCTCTAAAGCTAAAAAAGTACTCGTAGTACCTGTAGATACCCAGGTAGAAGTACCAATAGTTGAGAAAAGAGTGGGGCAAGTAATAGCTGATCTAGGAGATAAGTTTCAAGTAATGGATGTTGAGACATTTGAAGTCTTCGAAGTACCAAAAGAACTCTTAGACGAAGACTTGAGAAGTAAAATCACTACTAATATGGAGGTAGAATACTGGCAAGTTTTAAATACAAGAATCATTATAAGACCACGCTAGTTAAACAACAACATAAAACTCGAGTACACATGAGATCTTTTAACATTAACAGGCATTTATTAGCTATAAGTAAAGGTCTTCTTATTTGTAATTAAAAGAACTTTTAATCTATATTATCTGGAATAAAGTCCGGCTTTTCAAAGAGTGTTATAATGGGAATCGAAATACCTGGTTTAGGTTGTTTAGAGAACTCGAATTTCTCCTCACCACTATATAGAATAACGTAGTTCGCATTAAGAATTTCGGGACTAGTGGTTTCATCAAATGAATAATAATAAAATATTGGTAACCCATAGTACCTGTAATAATCACGAAATACTCCGAGTAAGCCAATTATTACTTTATTCTTATGTTTAAACTTTATTAAATAAGTAACTACTTGGTGTGGAATCATCGTTGAAGCTGCTAATCTAATAAGATCTGAAAGGCTTTGTGTTTTTATTGGTATAACCTTCTCTTCTACCATAAAATAAACCCTCTTACCTTACTTATATCGCTTAATAGCTTAATAATAACTTATATTTTGACATAGTGAAGTGCGCAAAAATTTCAGAGTACTTAGGGATTAAATCTTTAATTACTTAAATTTCCTCCTTAAATGAGAAGTGCAGCCCTAATATCCTTTACTAGCTAACGCCTCCATTAATGTAGTTCTTAGTGTTTCTGATTACGCATTTTTCTATTCTTTCATAGTCTAACTCAAATCCCTTAGTTGAAAGTTCTTTGTACTTACTATGTAATATCTCTCTAAGTTTTTCTAAAATTGTTTTTTGTGCTTTTTCACTTAGAATTTCATCTATAGTTTGTTTATATAGTTCACTAAGTACCTCTTGATAATATTTTTCACCTTTTTCAACCGCATCCATCATATTTTCAAGATCTCTTGTAGTCTGAGTGCTCACAATATTAGGAGTTTTATTGGCAAAAACCTGTTGTAGAAATTCATAAATAAATTTTCCTCGCTCAGTTATTAACAAGGCTTTATTTCTTCCAACCACTTCTACATATTTTCTTTCGAGTAACGTGTCAATTATTTTTGCATATGTACTAGGTCGACCTATTCCGTTCTCTTTCATCCATTTTATTACGTCGTGAAATCTCGGCAATGGATATTGTATGCGCCTTGTTTCTACGTTAAGCTCTCCTATGATTTTTCTACCTAGTTTTGCCTCAAACTTCCCTCTAAACTCTAAATTGCTATAGAGTTCTAAGTATCCCTTTACAAGTGGTTCACATAGAATTTCTAATTCACGCGTAAAATTGTTTATTTTAATTCTTAGTTTCTGTGAAAGAACCTGAGCCGCCCTCATTTGACTTGCAATAAATCTTCTAAAAATTAGGTCGTAGAGCCTTGCGTGATCTTTTGTAAACCTCCCCAGTATTACAAGAGCCCCCTCTCTCACTAACTCATAGAGTCTATCTGCATCAATAGGTCTCGTGGGTCTAATTGCTTCATGTGCTCCTCCAGTACCCCAAGTCCTGGGTTTAAATAATGCTTGATAAGCCTCTCCATATTTATATTCTAAATATTGTCTTGCAATTTCAATTCCGACATCACTAACCCTAGTACTATCCGTTCTATGATACGTGATTAAACCCCACTCAAAGAGATCTTGTGCTAAACTCATAGTCTTACTAGTTGAAAACCCTAATCTACGTGAGGCATCTTCAAGTAACATGTCAGTCGTATAAGGTGGTGGTGGTGCGATTTCTTTTAATTTCTCTTCGAGAATTTCAACTTCGACTATAGCTGAGGTCTTTGTAATTCTTCCACTATCACTTACTATTCCTATGCTTTTAGCCTCTTCATAGCCTAGTGTTAGATCTAGTTTAGGATTGTCCTCAAACACTATGTGAGTAATGTACTTTGAGTTCCTAATGTCCTTACTTTTCTCAAACTCACTTGCAATAAAACCTAAAACAGGCGTTTGTACTCTCCCAGCACTTAAATTGCGATTAGGTTCACAGCACTCCTCAACACTAGTTACTTTTCCGCGAGCATGTAAATAATATGCACAATAAATAGGCCACGCCATATTCTGAACTATCCCAGATAGAGCAAAACCAAGCCATCTATCGTCTACACGTCTAACAATTTGCGCCTCTACGCGTTTAACGTCGAAGTCACCAGGATTACTAAGAGCACTTAGAATAGCTCTTCTCGTAACCTCATGAAACTCTACTCTATATATTTTCTCTGCATATGGTTCTAGTAGAACTCTAATATCCCAAGCTATTTTCTCGCCCTCAGCATCTGGATCTGTACCTATGAGTACCATATCAACTTCGCTTGCAAGTTTTCTAAGAACCTCAATTACTTTCAATTTACGCATATAAGGTGTCTTATTTCCAAGCTCACATTTAGGACACCCTTGCAAATCATCTACCTCATTTGTAAACTGATGTCCACGAACACACGTCTTTATATCTGTATAAATTGGTATGAAATGCTCGTTTTTCTTTATAACTCCATAGAGATGTTCTAGGTTTCGCACTTCACGCGGATTTTCATCCACAATTAATTCATAAACGTGGCCTCCTGTCGCAATAATTGTAACAATGAATTTACCTATTGTAACTTCGTAAGCCTTAACGTTATTTTCAAAGATCCTCACACTAGGCTTACCAAAGAAATTCGCTATTGTACGTGCCTTATTAGGTGATTCTACGATGAAGAGTACTGTTTTAACTAAGTCTAACGGCCCTGTCGGCGCGATCTTACCAGCGAGAATCTCCATTACTTTGACTCTCTCCTCCGAGATCTCCTTGACAATACTCTCAAGATCTACTTCTCTGAGATCATAGATTTTAAAGTCTTCAAAAATCCATCTCATACGTGAAACTAATCCTCTTAACAATCTCTCGTCGTCTACAATTACTATTGAAAGCCCCTTTGTAATTCCGCCCGGATATAGTCGTGAGCACCTGCCACTAGCCTGAATGTAGGTTGCGACATCTGGGATCAATATATACATCGACTCATCCTCCTTAGCAATAGCTACTTCGCCGAGTTTACTTAGTTTATTCCATGTTTCTTTCTCACTAAGCTTTTTACGGAGAATCTCTGATGCTCTAAGAAGATCCTTCAAAACAACGTTTTTCTCATCATAAACACCCGTTAACAACGCCTTGATATATTCCTCCCTAAGCTTCATAAGCGCTCCTTGAGACATTACTCTCAACCTACGTGAGAGTCTTCCTATTAAAGTGTCAATTTCTTCTCTCTCTGCACTATCTACAACATCACGAACTATAGTAAGCATTCTGAGAACTTCAAGTGGTGCGAGAGTCTCTAGTTTAGAGCTAAATTTATGTCGAGGTACACCAGCAAATACTACGTATTTAACACGTGTGGGTAGGTCTAAGCCGCGAACCATTGTTCCATAATATGTTGCAACTCCAATTAGGCAGTTATATTCTCCTTTCGCAAAAGCCTCTATCAGCTCCGCAGATCTTTTAGCGTGAAAAGCCTCTGCTTTAATGCCAATATCTCTGAGCTTCGCCGCCAAGTACTCTGCATATTCAGCTCCTTTATCTATTGGTACGAATATTAAAAATCCATCTCTCAGTTTTAGGGCAAGTTCTCTAACTAAGTCTTCAATACTACGTCCAAGTTCCGGTATCACGTACGTATCAATAATATTTCTTATAGCCTCTGGCTTAGAACCTGCCTCAAAGCCGAGGAATACTTTAAATAATTTTGGATATATTCCTCGAGGTCTTCCAGTAGCACTATTAACTATTAATGTAGTTTTTATATTTCTCCTAATTGCGTCGACTTCTGCTTCTAGTTTTTCAAGCTGAGATCGGATTTTCTCGGCTTCATCTGTAGGTAATGATGCCATTCTCGCCCTCGTTTTTAATAGTTCTAATCCCTTATCTATATGCTCATCATGTAACCCCATAATACTCAGTAGTCTTCTCACCGCAGTACCACTTTTGAGAACAGAATCTACATCATCCATTACTACTATTGCATACACCCCCTTAGGAATAAGCTCTATATGCCTATGCATAAAGGCGCTTGTAGTTAGTAAAATATCAAAATCTCCGCTTTTTATTTTCTCTAACATGAACTCTCTACTTTTCTTATCCATCTTACTATGTACGTAGGCTATCTTCAAACACTTCTGATCCCATTTCTCCTCATTACACACCTCTAACTTGACATTTTTAGCAAACTCTACGAGCTTCTTCCACGACTGCAATAACAGTGGTGTCGTGGGGAAAGCTAAGTAAGCTTTTCTACGTTCACTTTTATTACTTTGTGTTATGGTATAAAGAGCCGCTATGAGAGAAAATACCGTCTTACCCATACCGGTAGGTGCAATTATACTAAATGATTCTCCTCTAAGTAGCCTCTTAGCCCAGGTTCGCTGAGCACTCCACATTGAAAAACCCGTTGCTTGTGCAAAGAAATTCTCAAATTTATTTAACTCTTCCTCCTCTCTTATGATCTTTGCTAAGCCCTCTCCGCGAGCTTTATAAATATTCCTCGCATATAGCTTTAATCTCTCTAACCTACCATAACCAGCTACTTCACTTGCAATTTTTCGAAATACGTCTTCAGGTAAACACTCTTCGCAGGGAGCTTTATAAAGCAACCTAAGGTCACTTATGGTTCCACCGCAATTTGGACAAGCGTGTCGATATAGACCACGCACTATATATGTGCTATAAGTACCAGTAGCACTCACACCATCAACCCGTTTAACAAACTCAGATATATTAGCTTTTAAATCTTAGGACATACTCTCAATTAATAATACTAGAATTAGTAAAAGGTTAAGAGCTTTCTAAAATCAATTATACGCAACTTATTTACCACACTTTTAAATTTACCATTAGTCCTTTATTAAAGTGAAGACTAATTTATGGTGTCTTTACATTTTTAAACTTCTCACTGGCTAATTCCTCACCTATACTCCAGTTTTCTCTTGGGATCTCATGTATTATTATTTCAACAGCTTGTGACGGTATTCCTAGTTCTTCAAATACTCTCGTAATACCTTTAACGATCTTAACTTTAGCCTCTTTAGAAACACCACTCCACAAATATACATGTATTATTGGCATGGAATTCACCTAAATAGATTATTCAAACCGTTTAATTTAAAGTTTAATTCTCCTCAATAAATGCCATATTTTTATAAGTCCACACTATGCACAATAGTAGTAGTAGCATTAACTGTTAAGTTTTAAGCAATTTTAGTGATAAGATTTTAAGGGTTTTCTTGTTTGAGTTGAGGGTTGTTAATAGGAATTATGCCAAAAGTATACTAACACAACTTAGAAATAGAAATACTCCACAAATAGATTTTAGAAAGGGCTTAGTAAGGTTGGGAAGAATATTAGGGCTTGAAATAATAGAAGATCTCGAGACAGAGCCTATTGAAGTTGAAACACCACTAGGTGTGATAGTTAGGGGCATTAGGATTAAAGAATTAGACAATGTAATTATAATCACGGTTCTCAGAGCAGCCTGGCCTTTAACTGAGGGGCTTATTAAGATCTTTTATAGTGCAAAACAAGGTGTAGTAGCTGCTAGAAGAGTAGAAGAGAAAGGCATGCATAACTGGGAGTTTGAAGTGGAGATCTCTTATATCAAGACCCCCCAGATCTTAAGTGATAGTGTGATTATTATAAGCGATGTCATGGTTGCAACTGGTTCAACACTTACGAATGTTTTACGAGAACTACTAAAGAGGGGGAGGGCGAGGAAGTATTATGTAGCATCTGTTATAGCAACACCAATCGCCATTGAAAGACTTAGAAAATTATGTGAAGAGCTTAACATAGACTTAAAAATGTACACTATATCCATTGATCCCGAAATAAACACTAAGGGTTATATTGTCCCTGGTCTTGGAGACGCTGGAGATCGAGCCTTTGGCTCCTAATTATGAGAAATCTAATTATTGCTCAAAAACAGCTATATCCTCTATATTTACCTTTTTATATCTTTCAAGACTTCCTACATCAATCCACATATCGCTGTAGATATAACCGTATACCTTGAAACCCATCTTAATACTCCACGGCACGAAATCTCCCATAAAATCAAAATTTTTCCCAAGCTCCTCTTCAACGCGATGTTCAAATACCTTAGTATTAACTACGCTCACGCCGATTGTTACATAGAGCTGTATTTGAGGTTTTTCACTAAATTCTACTACTCTATAATCCTCACTTAGTTTTGCAACACCAACAGGAACTTTATAATTTTGTGCCACTACAAGCGTTATATCTGCTTTCTTCTTAAAGTGATATTCTAAGAGCTCCTTAGTATTTACTGTAGCTAAAATGTCACCATACCATATAATTACAGTATCACTTAGCAAACCACTTTTATATGCTTTAAGCAACGCGCCTCCAGTATTTCTATAGCCATCTTCCTCGTCAAGGGAGTACTCTATTTTAATACCTAGCCTAGAGCCGTCACCAAAGTAGTTAAATATATACTTCCACCTATAGCCTACTAGGAACACATAATCTCTAAAGCCCTGTTTTTTTAGCCATGATACTATAAGCTCAAGTACAGGTTTCTCAGATTTACCTAGAGGTATCATTGGTTTTGGAATTATTTCTGTATATGGGTGAAACCTAGAGCCAACACCTCCAGCTAAAATAGCTACTTTTACGTTATTTATAGGAGACAATTCTCTCTACCTCTTTGATAACACAAATAGTTTATATAGGCTGAGTTTTTAATCCTTCTTTACGTGAATTTCAAATTTAGCTCTTTAATCAAACACCTTACTGTATCTGCTACAGCATTTTCAGAGCTCATTGTAGGTTTCCAACCTAAAGATTCTATTCTCTTGACATCAAGGGCTATTCTCTTGACATCACCTAGCCAGCCAATTCCATGCAGAATAGGCTTATATATAACTTTAATTCCTCTCAATCCTGTTTCTCTAAGAACTATGTTTACCACATCTTTAACACTAATCCAGTCTTTATTACCAATGTTTAAGACCATGTAGCGCTCTTTAATATATTTCCATGCTATTAATGTTGCATTAATAGCATCTCTAACGTGTAAATAGCTCCTAATTTGCTCACCATCACCTAAAACTTCTAACTCACTCCTATTTCGTGTTAGTTTAATTAATAAATCGTAGATGATGCCGTGTCTTAAGCGAGGACCTACTATATTAGCGTATCTTAAAACAAGCGTCTTCAGCCCATAGAGAACACTATATGCGTGAAGGAGGTTTTCACAAGAAGCTTTACTTGCACCATATACAGAGACAGGTTTTACAGGGGCTTCTTCGGGTACTGGTATATTATCAGCCTCACCATAAACACTACTTGAAGAGGCAAACACGATCTCTCTAACTTCACTTGTTCTTGAAGCTTCAAGTACATTAAATGTGGCAACAATGTTTTCTTTAAAATGTACTTCAGGATTAATCGTGCTAACTCGAACCTCTGGATTCGCTGCAAAGTGGAAAATAGTTTCCACATTTCTTAGAGCTTTTTTTAACTCTTCATAGTTTTTAATATCTATATGAATAAACTCAATGTTTTTTCTCGCTAAGAGATGTTTAATGTTTTCAAGACTCCCTGAACTCAAATTGTCGAGTACTTTAACGCTGAAACCAAGTTCTACTAGTTTGTCAACTAAGTGGCTACCAATAAAACCTGCTCCACCTGTAACAACAATACTCATTCAACTAACACCTATCACGTAATCTCTAAAACCAGTTAAAGTATTATAGTATAAGGGCTCATACGAGTGGACTACCATATTTACTACTGAGCGGAGACTCTACCACCATTCGCTTCCTTGCTAACACGTCACTAAGTATATATACTGCTTTTTTACGCGAAAGTACTTTATTGTTATTTCCACAGTATGGGCTGTAAATACAGCGAGGACATCCATCTTCACACTTACATCTACTCATAATATCATATGCTATTTTAAGAGTGTTTTCTAATCTCTCATAAAGCAATTTTGAAATACCACTCCCGCCCACGACGGCATCATATATTATAATGTCGCCGCTCGGGTAACTTATGCCGCCTAGATCTGTTAATCCAGCTCCAGAAGTAATTCTACTGGCATATATAGTCGCGTGTTCTATAGCATGATATGCTTCAGCAGATCCCCAGACATTCAACTCAGAGTACTCAGGTAGTTTAAACATAGTTGCCCTTGTAACATACTTATAAACTATAGGTTTACTTAACTCAACAATGCTAATCAATTCACCACTATAGACATCTCTTACTATATATTTTTCAACTAAAAGTTCTAGTAAAACCTTGCTGTAACTTACCTTGAAACCTAAATTAGATACCTTTTCACTTAATACTTCATAGTCTCTAATATCTACAGTATACAGCGGCTTAGTATATACTTCTAGTTCCTCTTCAACTCTCTTAACTCTAGCTCGCTTTTTTTCTAAATCCAGCTCTAAAACCCTATACGGTCTCTTCGAATAAAAATATATAGCTCCTGGAAAAAGCTCAAGTACGGCTACAGGTAATTCGCGTGTAGTCAATATTTCTTCGGTTTCGGCGTCAATAACCTCTATTAAAGGCCCCTCTAACCTTATACTTGTCCTCTCACTGAAATATGATCTTGCCCTCGGATAATTCACCGAAACATAGGGGCCGTATTTTTTAACTACGCGCTCTAAGATTAGATCTTCAATAACACGTCTCCACTCCACTGGTATTTCATTTATACTTATACGTCCAACTTGGAGTAAAAATGCTGTTAAATGTGTTTTTAAGACTTCTTCATTCAAAGGCTCGATAACGCTAGGCGTTAGTTCCTGTGCGAAGAATTCCTCCGGGTTATTAGCGTAGTAAGAGTCTATGGGATCATCGCCTAGTACTGTTATAATGTAGCCTTTCTTTCTTCTACCTGCTCTACCAGCTCTCTGGATATATTTAGCATATGAAGGGGCAGGCGCAGCCATTACAACCGCGTCTATAGCACCTATATCAATACCTAACTCTAGGGTTGGCGTTGAGATCACACCATGTATTTGACCTTGTCTTAATTGCTCTTCAACATTTCTCCTTACCTCTTGTGAAAGTCCTGCTCTGTGAACACCTACTCTCACATTATATTTTCTCTCAACAATATTCGCAAAAACTTCGGCGAGTTGTTGACTATCTATAAATACTATGAATTTTAAATTATTCTCTGCAAGAAATGAGACAATAGATGCTGTTACCGACCAACGACTTAGCGGACCCGCTGAGACAAATACATGAATAGCTGTCCCTTTTCTCATTAAACTACCTTGCACAACTGAAAATTCTTCTTCAAAAATACTCTCAGCAAACTCTTTTGGATTTGCAATCGTAGCTGAAGACGCTATGAATTGAGGTTTAGACTTCTTAAATAACTTGATCCTATGAATTAAGTGGTGGAGATGAGAGCCGAGAACGCCTTCATATATATGTAGCTCATCAAATACTAGGGACTGGGTGTTCTCAACAAATTTTCTAATGTGTGGACTATAAATAAGCCCTATATGTATCATATCGGGATTTGACACTATAATCGATGGAGGCATTAGAGCTAATCTTTTACGTTGTTGAGTAGGTGTATCACCATCATATATCCCTATACTTAAAGCCTTGTATACTAAATACTCTGAAAACCTTTTTACTTGATCTCTGGCAAGGGCTTTAGTAGGGTAAGTGATTATGGCGTAAGGATATTGCTTTTCCCTGCTAGACAATATGATCTTAGCTAGAGGTATAAAAAAAGCCTCTGTCTTACCAGTTCCTGTTCCCGCAGTTATTATTACATTTTCACCGCTTAAAATTCTCCTGTAGGCTTCATATTGAAACCTATATAGTCTCCTTATACCACGTTTTTCAAGAACATTAATGAGAGGCTGTGGTAATTCAATACTATAAATATCTGGTCCATGTTCCGGTTCTCCTCTCTCTTCAATTCTCTCATATATAACTCTGATCTCGGGATCGCCGTAAACCTGTTTTAAATATTCATTTAAATCTAAGGTAACAGCGTCCTTAAACAAGCTACTTACCTTACTCCATATATAAGTATATAAGTTTAAAGAATCTTCTCCTATTTTTAATATGGTGCAAGGGCATCTTACCTCAATATCTTGTATGTTAATATTCTAATCGCTCTGATCCTGCATCTATAATAATTCCCCACTATGTTACTTGCCCTCTTACAATTACATTTTTATTTAACATTACATTAACATAATGTTTCTTTTAAATATCTCTAGAAGATCTAAATACCTCGTTTAAACCGTATTTAAGTTTCTACTTTTATATGGAATTTCAACTCGTCTCTTTTTCACCTAACTTTAACTCGTACAAGAATGCTGAGCTAAGTACTTCTTCCTATTTACTCAACTTTTCAAATACTTTGAGCTTAAAAGGTCTTAGAGTGAGTTTAGTAATTTTTGCTCCACTTTTTCACCTTAATTAAGACTTTATCGATATTTAGTTTTGTTGGTAATTCAGGAAAATATCTTCTCAGAAATTCATAGAGGTTTACCACTTGAACACCTTGAACACTAGGCTTTATCTCTACAACACCTTCTCTCCATAAAAGCGAAAGTAAATATAGTAGAAGTAGCCTTACATTTTCTGCCTCAACAGATGCTAAGTACTCGTCTCGTAAATAATGTATAAGAACGCTTGGTTTACCGCCATACTTTTCTAGGATGTCTTTATCTCTCCTAATAATATGACATGCAAGACTTAACCCATAATCAGTGGATGCTATAATATACTTGTTAACGTCATCAATACTGTATTTTACATGGCGTGGTATATAAGGGAAAGATCTACATATATATGGCTTATAAATATAATGTATTGAGCACTTGTTATCAACTAGGAAAGGACATGTAGACTTTTCATTAAGGTGGAGGACATAGCTAAATGCTATGTTAACACCGCTAATGACATCATACACTGTGTACCCCGGAGAAGTTGTAATGTTTACCCCCATGATCTTACTTAGTTCTCTTAACACTATCTCCTCATGTGGTAAAATTGATATAGGAGACATTTTGCAACATTCTCCACACATATCACAGCGAAAAATAGATAATTCGACCAAAGCCTATTTACACCTTTCTCCTCCACTAAACTGTCACATAGTATCCTGGGAGTTTTTCAGTATAAAGTGCTCTTATTCTCTTAACTCCATCAATTTCTTCAATATATTCCACAATTGGTGGTGGTACGTATTTCTTCCACTCATCACTCCCACTAGCTATTAATCTCCTTATTACACTACCCCTAAGTACTTCTCTATTAAAAGACGGGGGTTCAATTACTTTATATCCTTCCTCAGCAAATATTCTACTAATAATAGGGTTTAATGTTACAACAGCTTCAAAACTAGGACTATACAGCTTCACATAGTGGACTGCAACTCTACTCACTTCCAATGTTGGCAAAGTGACCGTTATTACCCTTGATAAGTCATAACCCCTCCACTTAAGGCTTCTACGAATCATCTCTATTCTCTCCCCAGCTGTAAAAGGATTCTCAGGGGTGTGACTTTGACTAGCCATGCCAACAACGACTATTAGCTCAGTGTAATTTAAAAGGCAATGCTCCATTACGTTTAAATGACCGTAGTGGAGTGGCTGAAATCTAGCTATCATTAAACACCTAGACATAGCTCTTAACCCCTTATTCTGCTATTTAAATAGCTTAATTAATATTCACTCCAAGTTAATACTCCGATCTTCTCTCTGTCTCAAAGAAGTGGGGTTTTTCTTAAAGGGATCATTAATTTCTGCATTACATTCGAATGTATCTATAATGTCTTCAAACTATTTAGCTATAAATTTTCTTTTTCATAATCCATTAAGGATTTGTAGCTATGACCAGTATTAAAGTAGCTGTGCTTATAAGGCGTTCAACTTGCATATTTTCTTCTAAAAAGTCTCTCACAACATTATTATCTCCAATAAGACTTACAAGTTCATAAAGACTCTTTTTAAGCTCTTCAGAGTCATTAGGGTTTTTCAAGGTATTGTAGAGATCTTGTAGTATCTTTCTTAAGCGAGAGGGTTCTATCCTAGCGTCCCATAAACTCATTATAATAGTTCTGCTCACTTTACACGCTAAGCCAGGTACATATTGAACCATGTGTGATATCTCTTCGAGAAACCTATTCATAGCTTTAATAAAACCACTATATGCATCATCACTCCAAGTCTCCATGTAGAGTTCATAGTAAAAAATCACGACATCGATTATGTTTCTTATTCTCTCATCTTCTAAAAGCACTTCGCCGAGAACCATTGGGTTAGTACATACAGCTCCCATTAAAAACCCTAACACAGATTCCACTAGGGTCGAGTTAAAAGCCAAAGTGCTAATTACACTACTAAACCCTCCCCATAAGAGAACGCGTATTAAAGTAGCTATTTTAAACGGCGTTTTCATGTATATAAATGTTTAAATATATTTTAGGAGTGTTTAGTCTACGGCTCTTAGAGTAAAACTATTGAGAGGAAAACCTATATTATGGAGTTAAACATGAAAATAGCGGAGAGAATTAGCAGTGGGAGTTTTTATCTTACAGTGGGACAGGCGTTAGCTCTTCTTTTAGGTCTTGTTTTTAGCATAATTCTTGCCCGTATCTTAGGACCAGACAACTATGGCTTAATTGGTATTGCTCTAATTTATCCGTCTATGTTTATAAGTCTCACAGACCTTGGATTAAATGCTGTCATATCTAGGTATTCTACAGCGCCATCAACTCGTAGAGAAGTATACGTGTGGAGTGGTATTGCTATAAGAACTATACTAGCAGTTATTGGTGGCGTAGTAATCTACTTTATGGCTAATATTTTTGCTTCTCTACTTGGGAGATTATATATAGAGCCTCTAATAAGGATCCTGGCCCTATATACGGCGTCGTCTTCTATTCTTAGTACGCTCTACTCAGCGTTCGCCGGGCTTGGGAGATATAAAGTAAGCGCTTTCATACTTATTCTCCAGTATTTTCTAAAAGGCGTGTTAGCTGTTACTTTCTTATTTACAGGATTACATATATATGGTGTTGTTCTCTCGTATTCTATTGCCTATACTATACTAGTACCAATATTCTTGATCTTACTTGTAAGAGATCTTAAACCGGCTATATCACTAAGTGAGGGCATAGAAACACTTAAAGTTGCATTACCACTATATGTAGCTGTTGTATGTGATGTATTTTTGAAACCTACTCTAGATACTACTCTCTCTAAATACATCTCTAACTATGAATGGGGAAATTATAGTGTAGCATTTAATGTCTTAATGCCTATTGGTGTTTTCTCGGGAGCTATAGTAACAGCCACTTTAACATCTCTACCACTCCTAATTGAAGATAGTGAGTCTTTGAAGAAAAATACGGGTGAGTTAGTTTTTTACACTACTATCGTGTTTAATGGATTAGCACTTCTCTATCTCTCTATACTTAAGCCTCTAGTTAATATACTTTATGGTGTTGAGTATTTAAGCGCACCTAAATACGCTATAGCTATTTCAGCCAGTACTGTAGTGCCAACTATTCTAGGTTCTCTTGTAATTGGGAATTATTTTGTTACTATAAAAGCAACTCGTTGGAATGCTATTGTTGGCGTTATTAAGGTGATCACTACGTTGATCACATCATACGTGAGCATACCGATACTCGGCGTTTATGGCGTTGCTCTAGCTCTTTTAATTGGTAATGTTATTTCGACATTAATTGGCTACTATATATTAGTAATTGTGTATTGTGTACACATAGATTTAAAAAAGTCGATCAATGCCTCTATACCTGCATTTATAGCTTTCACAATAGCCTATACGTTAATCAACATAACTAGTAATCAATTACTCAATATTTTAGTAGGTTTTGCCACATATATTATTGCATACCTACTACTCTTACCAGTATTTTTAGAGAACAGTGTAATCAAGAACGTTGTAGACATAGCTTCTAGGCTTGACTACATAGGCTTATTCATAGAGAAAATTAGTCCATATTACCTCAAAGTGGTAACATACTTAAACAGATCCTCGAAAAAGTAAGCACTCTTTATCATAATGAGAGAGTTTAATAGTTATCTTGAAATTTTAATAATCGTATTTGAAACGTGTTTCTAGAAGGTGGCTTTGTTGACTAAGTGGAAGTGTAATTACTGTAATTTCGAAGCAGATATCTTTTCACAATACTATTGGAAGTGCCCTATGTGTGGTAATCCCCTTAGTTTAGCATTTACTACAACTGGAGAGATTATTGCGTCTAGGAATATATGGGAGCATTATAGAGGGTTTATGCCGTTTAGGCCAGAGAAATATAGAGGTGAGGGTTTTACACCACTAATTATAGAGAGTACTAGTTCTCACAAACTACTATTTAAATTAGAATATTTAAATCCCGGTGGTAGTTTTAAAGACCGCGGTACAGCTCTTGCCGTGTATTATGGTTTTAAAATGATGTTTAAGAGAAGTGTTGTTGATACTAGCGGTAACACCGGTATCTCTGTAACACTTTATTCTAAGCTTTATGGCTTAAATCCAATTATTATCATGCCAAGAGAAGCTCCTGAAGGCAAGAAAAAGGTTATTAGACAACTCGGCGGAGTAGTAGTAGAAGGCGAAGGGCGTGTTGGTGCTAGTAAACTCGTTTATAACTATGTTAACGAGCCAGACACATACTACGTGGCACACTTGTGGAATCCACTGTATATTGTAGGTCACGCTTCAATTTCATATGAAGTATATGAAGAATATGGTGTACCAGATTACATTATTGTACCTGTGGGCTCTGGAGGTCTCTTACTAGGCTTAATTTATGGTTTTGAAAAACTGAGAGAGCATGGCTTCTCGGATAAAGTACCACGGGTAATTGCTGTTCAGGGATATAGTGTTCAGCCATTGTACACAGCTATGTATGGTAGGTCTTTAGAAGGAGAACCCTCCACACTTGCAGATGGAATAATGGTCTTAAATCCACCTAGAATAAGTGAAATAGTCTCAGCTATTAAGAGCACAGGCGGAGATATAGTGCTTGTAGGTAATAGTGAGATCATAAGAGCACATAAGACGCTCTGGGAGTGGGGTTTTACAGTTGAGCCGACATCAGCAGTCGTATATGCTGCCTACGAGAAGTTCTCTAGAAAAATACCGGAGAAAAGCAGCATACTTCTAGTGCTTACAGGTTCAGGTCTAAAAACACTATGAGATATGAAAAATATCAATTTAAAATATATAAAAAGCACGAAGTTACTATTTAGTAAAGGCCCGCGGACACAGGTAGGCCCCAGTAATCTACTGGGGCAGATAACTATATAGGTGTATAGAAACACACACCATCCCCCACGTGTGGCAATGAACCCCGCCCCATGGGGCCCGTGGAGGCGGAGCCCTCTTCGGAGGAAGAGGGAAAACCGCCTTAGCCGGGGAAACCAGGCCAGGCCCGGAAGGGAGCAACCTAACCCCGGACACGGGCGTTCATGGGTCACCGGGGATGAGCCCGCGTGGAAAGGCTCTGGTGTGTGTTTCTATACACCTATATGGGGCTGTGTCCGCGGGCTATCTCCCTATAGCTTGGTGTTTAATCATAGATGCCTCGAGTTAAAATTAGGAGGATACCTGAGTTTAGAGAGGTTATTTATAGTGAAGAGCATTGGAAGCTTTTACGTGAGCTCAGGTTATTAGCACTCAGAGTTATGAGTGTTTTCACGAGCAGCGGTATTGAAGTGTGGTTACATGGAAGTGTGGCTCGCGGCGATGTTAGTGGTGATAGCGATGTTGACATCGTAATACCCATGAAAATTCAGGGTTATCTAGTAGAATATCTACTTGAGAAAAACAACTATAAGCCACGTACACGTTACATAGTAGTAGCTACACCAACAACAACCCCAAAAGCTGTTATCGTATTAGACGACTACGAGCGCTTAATCGTTAGCTTCCCTCTACTCGACTTTAAACCACGAGAACTAGAATTCTACAAGTTCGGCGGCTACGTGAAGTACACAGACCTACTTGAAGATAAACGTGTACCAGGTGTAAATAAAAGTCTTGTGTTAATTAAGCCGACTAAGAGAGGGCATGAAGAGCTCCCAGTTATAGGTTGGGAAGACTATGTTGCAAAATTGCTGGGTGTAAGTATAGAGACGGTTACAGAGCGCGTTAAGATCTTGACGAGGAGAGATGAAATTGGAAGAACAGGTATATATGCAAAAATAGCACTTTTACCCGACGAGAGCTTTGAAGAAGCATTAGAAAGGTTACTTAAAGAGAGACAACTACTATACAGGAAATTTATGACATTAGAAGAATAATTAGTACCTTGTTTTAAAGCTAAAGATCCTATAAGATTTGAATTCTAAACCTTAAAATACCGATTACGCCTCCAAAGCCTTGAACTTCAAGCCCCAGATCACTTCTACTTGGAACAATTATAATTTCTGTTCCTTGCTCATAGGCGAATTTCAAGAGCTCATAGACTCTTCTCCTCTCCTCATCACTACTAGACTTCAGCATGTCGTCAACTATAAGTACTACTTTCACTGCACCTATTTGGCAAGCTGAAAATACGTCTTCTAACCCATATACAACCATACTAGGATCTCTACTCAAAAGCTCCTTGAAATATTCGAGTATATTTTGAGCTTTAATAAGCAGAAACTCTCCAGTGATTTTTTTCACGATATCTCTGTTAAGCGCCTCTCGCACACCATGACACCCTCCACTAGAAGTAGAATCCACATATACCGGTAAATTAAGCGACCCTCTAACGACGTTTGCAACCCGATCTTTAATCTCACCTGGACCCACAACTACGATCGCGTCAACTCTCTCCCCCTTAGCAATCTCAGTAACGCTATTTGCAATATGTAATATGTATTTTTTTAAAGTACTCTCATAGTCTACACTATAAGCCTTACTTGGCAGGTTATTCACAGAGTCCCAGACATACTTTACACCTTGCTCTAAGATGAGGGCAACACACGCCTCCTCATAATCCACTGCAACAACTGCTACTTTAGGTCTACGCGTAGTAAATTTTTTAATAAAAGCTAATTCATATTCATCCCACTTATCCCTGATAATGGCAATAACATCTCCTACACCTATAGCTACAGTGTGATGTTTTCCTTTGACACCAAACTCCTCAGGACCATCTACGATAATCCCATTAACCCTAAGCTTATCAGTAAATTGTTGAAACTCAACTTTTTTCACGAATATACCAATCACCATAGGAATTCTGCTGCCCTCGCCACTTTCATGAAATTTCACTTCACGTGTTGTCTTAGCGTAAATAATATCTCCCTCTCTAATTACATTATAAAGCACCCATAAGTCATCTAGAGTTTCGCACTGTATTTTTAAATATCCCCTCTTAAGATCTTCTTCGATAATCCTCACGTAGCTCTAACCTCACCCTAATACCCTAACATTTTATTGGGTTTTTAACAATATTACTTAATAGAGCTAAAGAATCTAGTGAGCGTAATTATGGAGCTTGAATTCTACGTTTTAGACACGACTTATGAAATTGTAGGTGGCGAGCCTCACATTATCATTTGGGCCATTACACGTGACGGTAGAAGAGTAGTTATACGTGATAGGAACTTTAGACCATACTTCTATGTTATATTAGAAGATCGTGTGAACCCACAGAGCATTATTAGTAAAATAAAAACTCTTGGAGAATCTAGTTCGCCGGTATTAAGCGTAGAGCTTGTTAATAAAAGATTTTTAGGTAAACCTGTACAAGCGCTTAAAGTAACAACACTTATTCCCGAATATGTGAGGAAATATAGAGAAAAAGTTAAACAAATCCACGGTATAATAGACGCAGTAGAAGCTGACATAAGATTTAGTATGAGGTACATATTAGATAAGAGTTTAAGACCTTGTGGATGGCATACTGCAAAGGTGAATGAGCTTAAACCTACACAAAGTTTCAGGGTTCAAGGAGAATATGAAGTAAGTGGTGAGATCACCTCTCTTGAAGACTCTACACCACCTAAGGACTTAAGAATATTGGCTATAGATATAGAAGTTTACACAGAGCACGGCTCTCCAAGACCACACCGAGATCCCGTCATTATTATTGGCACAGCTACTATCAATGGAGAAGTAAAGCAGTTCACAGCTGAGGACTTAATAGACAAGAATACTATTTACGAGTTTATAGATTATGTTTTAAAATACGATCCCGACATAGTGTTAGGCTATAACAGTAATAACTTTGACTGGCCATACCTGCTTGAGAGATCAGAGCATTTAGGAGTAAAGCTAGATGTTGGTAGGAGAAAGGGTGCTTTACCATCTCAGAGCACTTATGGACACATCTCTATTCCAGGGAGACTCCACGTAGACTTGTTAAACTACGCTGAAGAAATCCCTGAAGTTAAATTAAAAAGTCTAGATGTAGTAGCTGAGTACCTCGGCGTCATGAAGCGTTCTGAGAGAGTCTTAGTAGACTATGCAGAGTTCCCAAAATACTGGAAGACTCCTGAAGGTAAAAAAATCCTTTTAAAATACAATTTAGACGATGTCGTCTCGACATTAAAACTTGGAGAGAAATTCTTACCGTTCGCTATGCAACTCTCTTATATCACAAGGCTCCCCTTAGACCAGGTTGGAGCTGCAAGTGTAGGTTACAGACTTGAGTGGTTTTTAATGTACGAAGCTCTTACTAGGGGAGAGCTAATACCAAACAGAATTGAAAAAGAAGCTGAACCATATAAGGGTGCTATTGTGTTAAAACCCGCTCCTGGAATCCATAATAATATTGCTGTATTAGACTTTACGAGCATGTATCCTAACATAATGATCAAATATAACGTGGGCCCTGACACTATTGAGAGAGAAGCCTTATGTAACGAGGAAACTCATATTATAGCCCCCGAAGTAAGACACTGCTTTAGAAGAGAGCCAGAAGGCTTTTTCAAGAACGTGCTCACCAGGCTATTAGAGATTAGGAAAAAGATTAGAGAAGAGATGAAGAAGTATACTCCAGGCTCGCCAGAATATATATTACTAGACGAGAGGCAAAGAGCTGTAAAAATTCTAGCCAATGCAACCTATGGTTATATGGGGTGGGTACAAGCCCGATGGTATTGTCGCGAGTGTGCAGAAGCTGTTACAGCATGGGGTAGACAATTAATAAAGAACGTCATTGAGAAAGCCTCATCTATAGGGTTAAAGGTTATATATGGAGATACAGACTCTCTATTTACAACTTATGACCCAGAGAAAATCAAACTACTCGCTAGCTTTGTCGAGGAGAACTTAGGTTTTGAGATCAAGATAGACAAGGTTTACACCCGCATATTTTTCAGTGAAGCTAAGAAGAGATATGCTGGTCTACTAGAAGACGGTAGAATTGATATTGTTGGTTTTGAGGCTGTTAGAGGAGATTGGGCTGAAATAGCTAAAGATGTTCAAGAGAAAGTCGTCGAGATATTATTGAAAAAAGGTAGCGTCGAGGAAGCCGTAGACTACGTGAAAAGGGTTATTAGTGACCTTATTCAAGGAAAAATACCATTAGAGAAACTTGTAATATGGAAAACTCTTACAAAGTCTATAGAAGAATATGAGGCAGAAGCGCCTCACGTAATGGCAGCTAAAAAGCTCACAAGACTTGGCTATAAAGTCGAGATCGGCGATAAAATAGGCTTCGTCATCATTAAAGGCTCTGGTAAAGTGTCTGAAAGAGCTGAACCATACATGGTTATAAGAGATCCACGCTTAATTGATGTAGACTATTACATAGATCGACAAATTATTCCAGCAGCACTGAGAATACTTGGATATTTCGGCGTCACTGAGGTGCAATTAAAAAAAGTCTCTGCAGGGAGAAAGAGTCTATTTGACTATTTGGGTAAAAAGTAATATAAAAATATTACTTTAGTTCATTAGATAAGCTCATTAAATGTCAACATGACTATTCCTGGTACTTTAAAATCTATTTTACCAATTCTAGCTCCTATTAAAATCTTTATATTTTTCTCTGAAGAAGCTTCTAATAGCCTCTGTGTTATAATACCATCCATTACTATAGCGTATATAGAATCTTTATTAACATTACTAATTTCGTTAACTAGGTCTCTAACCGGGATTCTCTTAATTTCCTTCCAGTCTTTAGAGTATAAGACAGCTTCTAGCGTTCCCTGTAGTGTTTTAACTACTTCAGCTATACCCGAGGGTATAGTAAGAGTTTCCTCTACTACTTCTTTTGATATTCCATGTAGTTTCCTCTGGAACTCTAGAAGTACTTGTGCATCTTTATTGCCTTGTTTTACTAGGTTTTCTAAGTACTCAAATACAGGCTGAACTTTACTAAGGACTTCTTCTAGTTCTTTTCCAGTTAGATCCTCGATTTCTCTATTAGGCGGAGCTCTGGCTACATAGTCTACTCTCAGCGTCCTCAACACCTCTTTTAACACGAGGTCGCCTCCATGATCACCATCTACTAGGAGAATAATCTTCTTCTTGCTAGAAAGTTCTTTTATGGTATTAGGTACTTTTTTCGCACCTCCCAATGCTATTACATTTCTATATCCATATCTCAAAAGGTTTATAACATCTGCTCTACCCTCTACAACTATAACTGTGTCACTTTCATCTATACCAGGCCCTGCTGGGAGGCTTTCAGGACCATAACTTATTGGCTCCGGAACTCTCATAAGATCTTCTATTCTCTTAACAACTTCTTTTAAATCAGGTGTTTTCTCCTTACTCCACGCTTTAAGTAACTCTACCGCCCGCTGAGTGATCTTCTTTATTTTCTCTAATCTTAAATCAGATATATCCACTATTTTTACCTCTGCATCGTAAGGGCCAACTCTATCTACAGACTCCACCATGGCTGCCAATAAAGCTGTTTCTACTCTGTCTAAATTACATGGTATTAATACCTCGCCTAGCGTTTTTCCACCCTGTATTTTCACAGTTACCTGGATTCTACCCACTCTACCTTTATCTTGTAGAGTTTGCAGATCAAACTCGTCTCCAAAAAGCCCTTCAGTCTGCCCAAATATAGCTCCTATAATATCGTGTTTCTCTACAATACCGTTAACTGTAATAGAGGCTTTAATCAAGTACTTTGCCATAAGCTCACCCATTGAGTAAGACTCTATGTATAAAGAATTAGAGTCCCTTGCATACCACCTAATTAACTCTAAACAACACGTATTCTATTAACTTTTTTATTTTGCCAACTATAGCGTCTAATTCTCTTACTTCTACCAAACCCGCAAGCCGCACAATAACCTTTAGCCACATTAAAACTATGTCTACCACACCTTCTACATCTAATGTGAGTCTTACTCCTGCCATGTTTACCAAAACTAGTAGTTCCTTTAACCAACTATACTCACCTAGCTACTTGCTGTAGGCGAGACAAGGATAATAGTGTCTCCTCGTATAATTACTACTCCTAGTTTCCTAGTTGAGCCATCTTTTAATAACTCTTCTGCTTCTTCTAAAACCACGTTTAAGTGTTGATCAAAGCTCTTTAATCTACCTCTTATTAACACGCCTTCTCTAGTCTTTATTAATACGCTATTACCTAAGTTCTCTTCGAGTATTTTATGCGCAGTCTCACTCACTCCTATACACCTCGTAATTGTAACATACCAGTAGATTTGTAGTTAAATGTTCTGCTAAGATAGTAGTCTGTTATAGGTTTATAAGCTTAGATTGTAGTGGAGGTATTCATGGTGTACTGTAAATATGCGGGTTAGAGTAACTAGAGGTGCCACATATGCCGTTTAATAAGGGTGACTTTATACTAGTAGAATACACTGTGAGAATTAAAGAAACAGGGGCTCTGCTAGACACCACTAACGCTGACCTTGCAAAGCAGGAAAACGTATATGATGCAAGTAAGCTGTATGGGCCAACATTAATAGTTCTCGGCAAGAACTGGATAAACAGCGTGGTAGAAGAGTGGATTTTAAATTCAAGTGAAAACGTTGAAGGAGAAGTAGAAGTACCTCCAAGCAAGGCTTTTGGTGAGAGAAATCCTGAGAAAGTAAGAATTTATAGTCTACGTGAATTACAAAGACGAGGCTACACACCACGCATAGGTGATATTGTTGAAATAAATGGCTCTCAGGGTATTGTTAAACAAATTGGCGGTGGACGTGTTATTATTGATTTTAACCATCCTCTTGCAGGTAAAACTCTAATATATAAGGTTAAAATTATCAAGAAACTTGAAAGCTTCGAGGATAAGGTGAAAGCCCTGATCTCGAGGCATTTAAAAATACCTCAAGAGGACATAACTATAGACTATAATTCTAGTGAGAAAAAACTCTCAATTAACATACCAGGTAAATATGTTTCACGTGAAAACATCAATTACGCTAAACTAGCCCTTGCAGCTGACCTCTTCGAGCTCTTCAAAGACGAGATCCAAGCTTTAGTATTTAGTGAAGTATTTAAACGACCATAAATAACCTAATGAGTGTTCTTGACTATGATAATAGTGAGAATTTTTATAGATATCGGAGATTATAGGACTATTCAACTATTCAATTATACCTGTTTCTCGTAAAACTCTTATAGCTGCCTCTCGGCTTAACCCACTTTCACCTAAAATAGTATATCTTTCAGGTCTTATTGTATGAGCAATTGTGAGCGCTCTTATAATATCTTCATTATCAACTCCGAGTTCTCTCGCTGTAGTTGGCAAGCCTATTTTCTTCATAATACTCCTAATTTTCCTCCATAATGGGTCTCCATATATGTATAGCATTATTATCGTGCCGAGGGCTACTCCTTCTCCGTGGAGGGCTTTTCCCGGCGCCACTAGTTCAAGTGCATGGCTAAATAAATGCTCACTTCCACTAGCAGGTCTACTTGAACCTGCAATACACATTGAAACGCCACTACTAATAAGTGCTTCAACAAGTATTCGTACTCCTTCAGGTGCACCACTAGCAATAACTTCGTGATATTTAAGGACATGTTTAGCACTTAATAATGCTAATTGAGCTGCATAATCTCCATAATACTCCCCTTTGAGTCTGTGTGCAAGCCTCCAATCTCTTACAGAGACGAGTTTACCTAGTAGATCTCCTATACCTGAAAGTATTAGTTTTCTCGGCGCTTTTGATATTAAATCTATGTCTGCTATAATAGCATGTGGCGTTACTACATGTATACTGTAGGGTTTATTAGTACCCCTTAAACTAGCAAAAGGGCTTGCTATACCATCGTGACTGGGTGCTAGTGGTACACTTATAACTGGTATTCCTAGTTTATACCCCACGTATTTAGCAATATCTACAACCTTGCCTCCACCAACACCTATAACCAAGTTCACTTGTTCTTTCCTCGCCACCTCACTAATCTCTTCAGCCTCAACTAGTGTAGAGGTCTTAGTAATCAGTATTTTTGGCTTAGCACACTCACGCACATTTTTTTCTACAATTACTCCTCCAACCCTATAGGTGTTTTCACCTGTAACAATTCCAACACTGTTATCCTCGCAATTAATGATCTCTTCTATGATGTCTCGTATCCTAATAATAGCTCCGTTACCGATAATAACTTTCTTCGGCAACTCTATATCGTGAGTACTCAGTGTACTCACTAATACCCCTAAGCTTAATAAGAGTCTTGACGCGTCTAAAAACTGTGGTTTTAGTCTTAGGTGTATTAGAATGAATAATGTAGAGTCAAAGACCACAACCGTGGGGCTTGTTGTAGGAGACACTGTTATACTGGCGGCAGATAAGAGAGCTACTGCAGGTACAGCCGTCTATCACAAGACTGTCAAGAAAATCCTTAAAATAAACAATTACTCTGCAATGACGATCTCGGGGCTCGTCGCTGATGCACAATTTCTAGTTGAAAATGCAAGGGCCTTGTCGAGGAGATATGAACTTCAATTAAAAAAGCCTATTGAAATTAAAAGCCTAGCAAACTACTTATCACTATTATTATCAATATACTTAAGAGCATATCCGTTTCTAGTACAATTACTACTAGGAGGATATGATTCTAATGGTCCAAGCTTATACTACCTAGACCTCTACGGTACATTAACCCGCGAGAAATATATGTCTACTGGAAGCGGCTCACCCATAGCTCTCGGCGTCCTTGAATCCTCTTATCGTGAAAATATGGATCTCGAAGAAGCTAAAAAACTCGCTGTAAAAGCAGTTATAAGCGCGCTCTCTAGAGACGGCTTTAGTGGTGAAGGAGTAGACGTAGTAGTTATAAGTAAAGACGGTATAAGAGAGGAATCCATCCAACTTAGAAAAACACTATCATAATCAACTCTCATTTAATAGTCTCAACTAAAAGTAAAAAACCTATAAAAAGCTTTAAATTTAAAAACCCATATATATGGATTTAGACTTATAGAGCTTTGTGCTCCTCGAGTATAGCATTAAAAATAGTTATAGGGGTTTAATGTGGAAGCGGGCAGATTACAGCTAGATAAAAATAAGTTAGTGTTACTTAAGAATATTTTAGATGAAATAGGCCCTGAGCTCGAGTTAGCAAGTATAGAGTTTGAAGGTCCATTTATAACTATTTATGTTAGAAATAGAAAGGCATTAGCAGAAAATCAGACATTAGCACAAAACATTGCTAAAAAAGTGAGAAAACGAATTGTTGTAAGAGTAACTAGTGATATGAGACTTAAACCCGAAGAGGCGAAGTCTAAAATACTAGAGCTATCACCTAAAGAGGCCGGTGTAGATCCTAGTAGCATGTTTTTTGATGAAGCGCTAGGAGAAGTCTGGGTTAAAGCTCTTAGACCAGGCTATCTTGGAGGTAAAGTTAAGGCATCTATACTTGCAGAGACTGGTTGGAGAATAGTGCCTCAGAGGATCTCACCGTTGGAGTCAAAAACGCTGAGAGAGGTGACTAGCCTCATATTGAAACAAGCACCTTATAGGTTAGAGTTTTTGAGAAAACTTGGTGAACGAATACACAGAGACGTAGTAGTGAAAAACAACTATGTTAGAATTACTGCTCTTGGAGGGTTTAAAGAGGTGGGTAGATCTGCTATATTAGTAGAGACTAGAGAAAGCAGAGTTCTACTAGATTTTGGAATAAACATTGGAATGCTCGGAGATCCTAGTAGAGCTTATCCAATCGTAGATATAGAATCTCTTAAGATAGATGAACTCGATGCTGTAATTGTAACACACGCACACCTAGATCATGCTGGGTTAGTCCCCTTTCTATATAAATACGGTTATCGTGGACCATTATATGTTACAGAGCCTACGAGAGAGCTTATGGCAATAATGATCAAGGATCTCATAGATGTGGCAAAAAGATCTGGTAGATGTGTTCCATTTGGAGAAAAAGATCTCGCAACAGCATTAATACACACTATTACGGTTAGCTATGAGGAGGTAACAGATGTTGCTCCCGACATAAAACTTACTATGTATAATGCAGGACATATTCTAGGCTCTGCAATAGCACATTTACATATAGGACCAGGCCTTTACAATATAGTTTATACTGGCGACTTTAAATACGCTGATACAAGATTGCTTTCAAAATCACACACAGTATTTCCGAGAGTAGAGGCTCTCATAATGGAAGGTACATATGGCGCCACTTTACAAGAAGAACGTCAAAAAGCCGAGCAGAGACTTATTGAAATAACCAGTAAAGTCGCCGAGAAGAAAGGTGTCGTATTAATACCAGTATTCTCTGTTGGTAGAGGACAAGAAATATTACTAGTTCTAAATGAAGCTATGAAGGAGAAAAAGATCCCAGAAATACCTATATATGTTGAAGGCCTTATCAATGAGGTTACAGCTGTTCATCTTCAATATCCAGAATACTTAAGTAAACGTGTAAGAGATCTCATACTTGAAGGCGAAAATCCGTTCATCACTGAAAACGTGAAGTTAATAGAGGGAGAGGCTCCGAGGCCAGACATCGTTGAGGATCGACCGTGTGTGATACTCGCTACAAATGGCATGCTTAATGGCGGACCTGCTGTAGACTATTTCAGGCTAATAGCGAGTGATCCAAGAAGTGCCTTAGTATTTGTTGGATATCAAGCCGAGGGTACTCTCGGTAGAAGAATTAGAGATGGTGCTCGGGAGGTTCCAGTAGTTATTGAGGGTAAAGTAGAAGTTCTAAATGTACAGTTAGAAGTACATAGCATTGATGGATTTAGTGGTCATAGTGATCAAAGGGAACTAGTGTCCTATGTTAAGAGCATTACTCCAAAACCAAAGAAAATCATAATAAACCATGGCGAACCATCAGCGCTACAAGCACTCTACATGTTATTAAAGACATCTAAAGAAATACGGCAATTCGCCTCTGCTATATATGTTCCTTCAAACCTAGATTCATTAAATCTTACAGCATCATAGTAGATAATTACATGTAGTTAATAATAGTACTATGCATTTTTTAACATAAGTGGTGGTTGCTGTGAATATTAGAAGAGTGCTTTTTCCAGGGAGATTCCAGCCTTTTCACAATGGGCATTTCGAAGCCCTATTACAACTACTAGGAGAATATGATGAAGTTATAATTGCAATTGGAAGCGCGCAGGAGGGCTATACTTGTAAAAACCCATTTACAGCTGGTGAGCGAATGGAAATGATAGATCAGTTACTACGTCGCAGAAATCTGCGTAATAGGGTTTGGATAATTGCAATACCAGACATAAACATGCCTCCAGCATGGACAGCTTACTCGCTATCTATGGTTCCACGAGTAGAAGCTGTTGCTTCTGGTAACCCGCAAGTTCTTTACCTCTATGAGTGGCTTGGATTTAAAGTTAAGAGAATAAAGCTCGTAGAGCCGGAGAAGTATCAAGGTTCTAGAGTACGGGAGTTAATAGTACAGGGTAGGGATGAGTGGAGAGAACTAGTGCCCCCAGAAATAGCAGAATATATTGACAGTATAAGGGGTGTAGAGAGAGTTAGGAGGCTGTGTCTTGATGAGCATAGTGGAAATAGATGGTAGTTTTGGTGAAGGTGGAGGTCAAATATTAAGATATGCTCTGGCGTTCTCAGCATTAACACTTAAACCTCTCAGAATATATAACATTAGAGCTAAACGCGACAATCCAGGTCTAAGACCACAACACTTAACAGCAGTGAAGGCTATTGCCGAGCTCACAAATGGTGAGGTAGAAAATGCTTATGTTGGAAGTACCTCACTAATATTTAAACCACGTGAAAGACTATGTGGAGAATTTGATTTTAACATTGGAACTGCCGGAAGCATCTCATTGGTAATACAGGCAATATTGCCAGTACTTCTATACGCCGACTGCAGATCTAAAGTAATACTACGTGGAGGTACCAATGTACCGTGGAGTCCACCAATAGACTACATGATTCACGTCTTTAAACATAACTTAAAACTATTCAATATAGGCATAGATATCAAGATTAAGAGAAGAGGACATTATCCACGTGGTGGTGGAATAGTAGAACTCACAGTCACGCCGTTAAAGGAGCCTATGAGACCAATAAATATCATAAGTCGAGGTAGACCTCTTTCACTACACATTATAAGTCATGCTGTGAAACTCCCACATCACGTAGCTAAGAGACAGGCTGATGCCGTATTGAGAGTTTTACGTAACACTATAAATGTAGAGTATAATGTTGAATTAGAAACATATCCTCCAGAAAGAGACCCCCATCTAGGTCCAGGTAGCGGTGTATTAGTTTACCTAGATACAAGTAGTGGTACTAGGCTAGGAGGAGACTCTGTAGGAGAGAAGGGTAAACCCGCTGAAACTGTCGGCGAAGAAGCTGCGCGCACGCTACTCGAAGACTACGAGACCGGGATGGCCTTTGACAGACACATGGCTGATATGCTAATTCCATACATGTTCCTGGCTAGAGGTACTAGTAGTGTAGGAGTTGCCCGAGTAACCCTACACGCAATAACAGCTATTGAGGTAGCGAAGGCGTTTATACCTAATACGAGTATCAATATTCAGGGAGATCTCGATAAACCAGGAGTAATCACAGTAACTAATGCTGGGTTTTCTTTATAAAGCTCTCTACTAGTATTTTCTTAACCACATCTAAATTCACTCCGCTAAGTGCCGAGATCGGTATTGGCTCTAGTCCTGTTACTTCATAAATTAATTTAACAGTATTATTAATTTGTTCACGTATTAATTGATCAACCTTGTTTAACACGACTGTTATAGGTTTATCCCCAAGAACACTCTTAAGCGAGAAAAACACGTTAAATTGTTCTCTTGGTGTATAATAAAAGTTCTCGGTGAAATCGAACACGTAGATCATGTGATCTGCGAGGTACCTCAAAGCTAGGATGGTCTTATATTCTATTATGTTTTTCTCCTCAATTGGCGAGTCTAATACGCCTGGAGAATCTAATAATACTATTTTACCATAGTGTTCTACGTTGATGTGTCCAGCTATTAGAGTCTTCGTGGTGAACGGATATACCCCTATCTCAGGCTTAGTATTAGTCAATTTAGAGAGTAATGTTGATTTACCCACTTGGGGTAAGCCGGCAATAACGACAACGTAGTCACCTCTAACATCAGGCATTTTAGCTAACTCGCTGAGAAATTCTCGTAGTTTTAAAACACGCCTATTAATTCTCCTATATATTGAGAGCATTCTTGCTACGCCAATTCTCATTACATAAGCCTCGTGGGATCTATCCTTACTCTTATCAATTTCGCATAGAATATCGTTATATATTGATCTCAGCTGCTTAATAGATTTCTTAAGTATATTTTCAAATACACTTATATTTTCTCCTGTGAAAACTCTGTATAATTCTATGTAAAATGCTCTCTGAGATTTTAATTCACTTAAAACTTTAAGTATTCTAGTAAGTTCCACGTGTATAGTAGTATATGTGTAATTGAGTTTTCTCTTCATTAGACTAGAAAATTGCTCTCCTAGTTGAGGTTTAAGCTTCTTTAATCTTCTATTAATAAACTCATAAAGTTCACTATAACTCCTAATATATGTAAATTTCACAGCCACATTAACACTTCATAATTACACTCCTAAATAATTTATTTTATTTACATGTTTTTAAAGTGCATAAAGACATGTTGATTTTGAATATTTAAAACTACTGTTCTGAGTCTTCTATAACTAGTTCCACTAACATTAAATACCGAGACTATCTCCTCTTCACTGGGTATTTTACCAGTCTCTATAAACTTAGTCACCATGTATGCGAGTGCGTATTTACACCTTTCACTCCTAGCTAAGAGAGCTGGATTTACTTTCTCTAGTACTCTGAGTCCTCTGTTCACGAGTTCCCAGTAACCGTATTTCTCAATACTCTCACGAGCCTTTATAGAAGCTGATGACACTATTGTCTTAACAAATTTTCCAGTTGTAAATAACTTGTTATAGTCTACTTCTAGCCATGGTTTACCATTAATCTTTCTACTCGCAGTTAAGTATAGTCTTAAAATTCTCCTATATCTAGGTGAATATACTTTTATTCTATTATCTTCAAATCTATTTTCTCTTAAGTCCATATGCTCTACTTTCTCACTTACAGCGTATCCAGGAATATCATTTGAGGTTAATTTATCTTGAACAATACCACAGTGAGAGCATACTACTTCTCCACGTTCATAGTCCCAGACGAGTATGCCGCCACAAAACTCACACTTCATAATTTACCCTCTACTAATAATGCTCTGCACTAGCTTGTTTTATGTAGAGTGTTCACGTAACTAGACTCAGAGGGATTGGTGAAAGTGTTTTCTACACATCTGATTTATTCATATAAATACCTCTAGTACTCTTAGAGTCTAATAGAGGTGGCTTATTTGTTACCGGGAACAGCCGTTGGTTTAAAAACTAGGGAAGGCGTTGTATTAGCCACTGATAAGAGAGTTACATATGAGGGTTTTGTTCTAAGTAAGCAGGCTAAGAAAGTCTACATGATTACTGGGAGAATTGGTGTAGCCTTTGCTGGACTAATGGGTGATGTTGGTTATTTAACGAAGTTGTTAAAGTTAGAATCTAAGTCTTACGAGTTAAGAGTGGGCAGAGATATTAAGACACGTAGTCTAGCTAAAATACTCTCACTAGTACTTTACAATTACAAGTTAATTCCAATGTTTACAGAAACAATTGTAGGAGGCTATGATGAAGAAGGCCCTGCACTATTTGTCTTAGATCCTGTAGGAAGCCTAATAGAGGAGAAATATGCTGCTGTGGGTTCAGGTTCACAACTAGCACTAGGCTATATTGAACCTAAATACCGCGAAGACCTAAAAGTAGAAGAAGCTGAAAAAATAGCGGTAGAAGCCATAAAAACCGTTATTGAGAGAGACGTGTTATCAGGAGATGGAGTAGACGTAGTGATAATAACTAAAGAAGGTTATAGTGAAAAAACATATCTCTTTAAAACACTACCTGAAAAATAAGAAACCCCAGTGAAAATTAGGTTCAAGGGCCCGTCGCCTAGCTAGGATAGGGCGCCGGCCTTCGGAGCCGGAGGTCCCGGGTTCAAATCCCGGCGGGCCCGCGCCTCCTTTAAGTATTTTAATTGCATAGGATTGAACAGAGGTGTCATTTACCTTAAAATGTATTTTAAGATTTACACAGAGAAATAATTACTAAGTAATATATGAACACTTGTAACGCCTTGAGCTAAAAATATTAGATTTCTTAGTCCTGTGAAGAAGAGGCAATAAAGTTTTTAACTTGTGTTTATACTCAACGTTTGGAAGAGGTGTATTTTTTGATTGAGAACTATGTGCACTATCAACTCACAGAGAATGTTGAAGTTTTAAGACTACTAGATTATGAGACAAAGTATTTTGAAGCATTGTGGGAGATCCCTGAAGGTATTGCGTATAATTCTTACATTGTAAAGAGCTATGATAGCGTTGTCCTAGTTGATACCTGGAAAATTGGGTATGGCGATAAGCTTGTAGAACTTCTTGACAAGATTGGTGCTTTAGACAGGTTAACTCACATTATAACTCACCACTTAGAGCCAGATCACAGTGGCTCACTTGTTGAGCTAATTAAAGCTAAGCCAGATATCATCGTGGTGGGACATCCATTATCAGCCAAACTAATTGAATCACAATATGGTATTAGAGTCAACTTTAAACCCGTGAGAGATAAAGAAGAATTAAAACTAAGTAATTTACATTTTAGCTTCTATTACACACCATGGCTCCACTGGCCTGAGACTATAGTTAGCTACCTACATAACGATAAAGTATTTTTCACATGTGATGTCTTTGGCTCTTATGGAGCGTACAGAGAGAAATTATTAAGTGTCCTCAATAGTGAAGAGAGATCTCGTTATTTCAAATTAGCACGCAAATATTTTGCAAATGTTGTAGGACACTATAGAGATTTTGTGTTAAAATCTCTCAATAAACTACTTGAGTTAGTAGAGAGATCAGAATATATTGCACCAGCACATGGACTCATACTTGAAAGAGACGAAACTCTCTACATGGCTAAACTCTACGAGAAGTGGGCTAAGGGTACTGATCTTAAAGATTTTAAAATACTAGTTATATACAACTCTATGTATGGGTTTATTGAGAAACTAATAAATAAACTAGTAGAAAGCCTTAAAGACACTGGCTATAATATATCGACTTACGCCTTTACGTGGAATAAAAGGCCTTTAATTAGCGAGATCATTGGCGACGCAATAGATGCAAGTATACTCATTGTAGGTGTATCAACATATGAGAACAAAACATTTCCACTCGTTGAATACACTATTAAACTATTAGTTCACAAGGTAGGATGTAAGAAGACTATTATTATAGGTACATATGGGTGGAGCGGTAAGACCACTGAGTTGAAGAATATACTTAAAAACCTAGGATGTAGTGAAGTTTATTGCTATGAAACTACACCCAGTCAACTATTAGATGTTATTAGACAAGTGAAGAACTTGATCAAGATGGAGGCGCAGTTTTCACAATAAAGACTCAAGAGGAAAAATTTAAAAGGGGTTTTATCCTTACCTCTAAAAACTTGGCTGTAAAATATACCTGAATATAGAGGGTTGAGTGGTTATGAGTTTTTAGTTATAGTGAAGAGCAATTAGAGAAGTTAAGAGTTGATAAGCAAAGACTCCGCGAGATTATAAAAGAGTTGTCTATGTGGAGAGCACATGCAACAATATTACTAAGCCTCTATATTCCACCTGGTAGACCTGTAAGTGATGTGCTGGCATTGCTTAGACAAGAGATCTCTGTAGCTGAGAACATTAAATTAAAGAAAACCAGGAACTCTGTAGAGTGGGCTTTAAATGTTGCTTATGATAGGTTGAGCAAAGTCCCTAAGATCCCTGAGAACGGGCTTGTATTATTTGCTGGCTTAAACCCAGATACAGGTGATAACGTTGTAGTTATGTTCATACCTCCCGAGAAAGTGCCACTATTCTTCTACAGAACAGACAAGCACTTTCACGTAGAGTTTTTAGAGGAAATGGTGTCGGAGTCTAACATCATTGGATTATTAATAATTGAGAGAGATTACGCCACTATTGGGTTACTCAAGGGAAATAGACTTGAAGTTGTAGAGGAAATCGAAGGTTATGTACCAAGTAAACATCACAAAGGTGGGCAAAGTCAGAGGAGATTTGATAGGATAATTGAGCAATTAGCTGAGGAATTTTACAAGAGAGTTGGTGAACACGTAAATAAAGTGTTTTTACCACTACTTGAACAAGGTAAATTAAAAACTATAATTATTGGCGGACCAGCTTACGCTAAACATGATTTTATACAAGGAGATTACATTGACTATAGACTAAAGCAGATTATCGCCCCAGAGCTTATAGACGTATCATATCAAGGCGAAGCCGGCTTAAGAGAACTCATACTTAAAGCAGGAGATCTCCTACAAGAACAAGAGTTCGCCGAGTCACTTAAGTATTTAGAAGAGTTCAAATATCACATAGCTAAAGATAATGGTCTGGCCGTATATGGTGAAGAAGAAGTAAAATTAACTCTTGAGAGAGGCCTACTAAAAGTATTACTCCTTGGAGAAAATAGAGATGACCTACTAGAGTGGCTTGAAAAAGCTTCACAATACGGTGTTAAAGCTGTAACTATAAGTAAATCTGTGCCCGAAGCTGAATGGTTCTATAAGACATTTAACGGCTTAGCGGGTATACTTAAAACCAAAATGAGTTATTTTGAGTAGTAAAGACCTAATTCTCATAGAGTTTTACCACAGTTAAGTAATATTCTCTATAAGAAGAGTTAGTTTCACTGTGCCCTCCTCTAAAAGTACTCTATGATAAATAGGTGTTTACAGTGAAGGGTATAGAGTCTATAGTAGGAGCGTATTTAGCATTAATTCTAATAACTGGAGCAGTATTAGGACTCTTTATTTGGAGTAAACATTCAATACTATATCTTAAGGAGGACATAAGTACCGCTAGTACTAGGTTTCAGTATATACTTTACCCACCTATTTTAACACTAAGATATGTTAATGAGAGTGTGCTATTGCTCACTATATATCCGCGTATACCAGTTTATGTTAGGGAGATTATATTAAGAGATCTTGGAGGAAATCTCTTACATTACAAGTACTTAGATATTCTCGTGAATAACTCTTACTCCGTAGAAATTCCAATCATAAATACACCATTTCACATTTTACTAGTATCTAATGACGGTGTCATTTACTACTATAATCCACGTGATGACCCCGGATTAGCCACAGCACCAGACTATTTGAGAAGTAAAGGTTATATAGATTCAGAGTTAATAGAGTACTTGTCTAGTAGTAATAGTAATTCTACATACAACTCGGAGCTTATCCCGATATTAAGCTATGGATATAAGTTACATGTCGGAAATATCAACATGGATATTTACAATCAACCAGGATTTAAAGAATTCTTATATTTAGTAGGACCTATCGATTGTAGTAGAGTTAGGTTTGATGCTTATGGTGGACCATATTGGGATATGGTTTGTAATTGTAATATGTCTAGTAGATTTCACTGGTTAACCTATGGGCTATATGGTAAATATACAACAAACCCATATCCCCCAAGACCAATTATAGGAGAAAACTTCTACTTCGTGCAAAACTCAAGTCTACTAATCATTGGGACAGATTTAACATGGACTTATAACTACTTCCAGGTCTACAGGCTCCTAAAATACACAGGTAATACGCCTATTCAATTCAATGTCACGATAAAAGTTAGAGGATACTATTACTTGGGTTCAACACAATACCCATTAACACTAGACTTCATCCCAGTCGTCTATATTTACGATGCTACTACATCACCACTAACACCTGTCTCACTTGGAAGAGGATCCTCAGATACATTTAAACCATGGCTTAAGAGAATACCACTCGAATCATCTTATATAAGTACTAATAGTTTATCATTCTGGAGTAAAACATACACTGTGACAATATCTCCACACGAAGTTGGTATTACATCAGCTGTCATACTCGTAGGCCTAGAATTATTAAAAGTATCTAGTATGACTGGCTATATTGAAATCTATATTCAAACTTAAGAGCTATAATTCATGAATCAGACAAGAACATTTAAAACTAACATTCAAAAATCTAATGACAAGAAGCCCGGATTAAATTTATTCAGCTAAGGGATAATTTAACAACAAGAAATTAACTCTACTCGATCCGAGGCGATATAAGATTTAGTTAGGTGAAGTCTTAAAGGCCCTCATAGTAAGGTATGAAATCTTAGATAAGAGCATGATATTTAATTAAGGCTATTTGTAAGTAATCCTCCCAGGAAATCTAATAGAATTTATTCAGAGATTCCTCTTTTAAACTATAGAAACAAGTATAGATGATATAATTGCTGGAATTAAACTGTATTTAAATAATTGTATTAGTGCTTGATCTATTCTATAACGCCCCATTACATTCTTCACGAGCGTAATTACAATTACGAGTACTACGTATTTCACTATAAGCAATAATACTCCCCCTATAGAGAGGTGTCTAAATGGTAGTGGGCCACCAAGAAATATGTATACACCGAGGAGTAGTGATATGGCTAGTTCAACGTCATGTAAAAGTCTAAATAAAGCTAGAAGTGGACCTGAGAATTCTGTTTCAAATCCTGCAATTATCTCCTGTTCTGCTTCAGGAATATTGAATGGTTGATACATAACTTTAGCTTGTAAACTTACAATATAAGCTATAAAGCAGAGAAGCATTATCACGACGTAGAGAGGGTTTAACCATGTTCTTGGAACATTCACATAGCCGCTTAAACTCATAAATAACACATCACCTCCCCTAGTCGTTAAATAGACTGGGATAATAATGCTTGCAAAAAATGCTGGCTCAGCTATCGTGGCAATACTTAACATCCTTGAAATACCTATGCTTGTATATGGACCCGGCATTGCCATTGAAGCCATGACCGTTGATATAAATGGTATAACACTTGCCATATAGAAAAATATTAATACATCAAACTCAGAGCACACCCTAAATGGGCTAAGAGGTAGGAACACGAGTGCACCAATAGAGAATGTTAAACCCATTAAAAAGAACAGCTCTGCTGTCTTAACCATGCTAAACCTTGTTTTAACGGTTTCCTTGACGCGGAGAAGTTTCCAGAAATCATAAAATGGCTGAAGAACACCAAAAGCCCCAACATAGCTTGGACCCATTCTATTCTGATACCTAGCACTAATCTTTCTTACCATGTACTGTGTGAAGAGTGCAAGTGATATTATAAAAAATAATCCTGGGAATATTATAGTTGAAAGTATTAGTAACATGGTTTGATCAATGGTCACATCTACCACCCTATAAGCATCAATGTCGTAAAAACTACTATAGAGATTAGAAGGAGTATTCCATACCATGATGATATAAACTTGTACCAGTCATGTAGGCTCCCTGTGTGAACTTTTGTGACAAGTATATTAAAGATCGATCTCGCAAATCTCCTTATAAATCCCCAGTACAGTGAAGCTATGCTTGGAGATATTGAGGACACTACGCTCTCAGGCTCACCTGATAAGTATACGTCTGAAATACGAGTAATGCGTGATTTTAACATATAGTAGAGCAGTAGTGTAATTGCTAGTAAGAGAGCTACTGCTCCAATTGAAATGGCAACCGCCATGTAAGGGTCTACTTTAAGGGTAACCATCTCCAAAGCTCACCCGGTATTTTCTCACATGCCACCTGCACATAAATATCTACGCCCTTAATTAGACTTAAAGTTGTTTTCTCAAATATAGGCATGAGATACCAGAATATTACGCCGAGTACTAGAAGAGACATTGCCATTAGTAATAACATTACTTCTATCCATGAACTTCTACTAAGCTTCTCATAGGTTTTTCTAGGGACATTAAAGATCACGGACGATATTATTTTCATGTAACCTGGTATCGATAGAGCTGTTATTATGATTATAAGTACTGGTACTAGTACAAAACCAGCAGAAATATAGCCAAGTGCTATTAGTAGTTTAGAATAAAATCCTATAAATGGTATGAGACCTGCAAGGCTAAGAATACTAATAATCACCGCTGCTGATGTTAATGGGTAAATCTTGCCGACACCACCTATTTCATCAAGGTCTCTTGAACCAGCAGTTTCAATAAATACACCACTAGCCATGAAGAGCACTACTTTAGCTATACAATGAGATACTATATGTACTAGTGTACCAGTTATAGCAATTTTCACTACATCCTCGCTAATTAGAAAACCAGCAGATAACCCCATATAGATTATACCAGTATGACTAATAGCACTATAAGCTAAAAGTCTCTTAATATCACGCTGATACATCATCATTAATGCACACACGACTCCACTAATTGCCCCGAGTGTGAGCAGAACTATTAGAATTACCTCGCGATACTCTACTAAAACGCTTTTCTCTCCAAATATCGTGTAGAGAAATCTCATAACTGCATAAATACCAACACTTTCAACTAAACCCGAAAGAGCTGCTGATATAGGAGTTGGGGCTTCTGGGTTAGCATCAACTAGCCAGAAGTGATTAGGGAAAATAGCAGATTTAAATGTAAATGTCCACAGTGCAAGAGATACCGCGATCAATGAGAGATATTTAAGACTTGGAGTCTCAAGCATCGAGGATAGTAGTGCTAAATAAGCCATGTTAACTGTGCTAAAACCAGAGTAGAGTAAAACTACCGCTACAAAATACATTGTAGTAGCTACCGCCCCTATTAACGCGTATTTAGCTGCTGCCTCCACAGCTTCAGCTCTACTTCTATGATAAGTGACAAGTCCATATGTTGATATACTTAAAACTTCTAGCATAACAAATAAGTTAAAGGCGTCTCCCGTGTAAAGACACCCTAAAATGCCTGTTTCAAGACCTAGTAGTAGAGTATAATACCATGAAGCTTCATCTAAGTAGCGACTATACCAATTTGAGTACAAGATTATTGAGAGCATTAACCACGCTACTAGAGCTGCTAGAAGAGCGTTAAATAAATCGATCTCATAGACTATTCCAAAGTGCGGTGGCCATCCACCATATTTATAAATTAATGGCTTTTCTTCTAGAATTACATAATATAGTACCGTCGTCGTAGTGAGAGTTGCATAAAGACCTCCAATAGTCGCTAGTATAAAAGGTGCTTTTTTCTCACTCTTAGTCAACTTAGAGACAAGTGGCGTTATAAAAGCTAGCGTGACTAAGATAGGTGTTAGTGGCCCAATCATATTCGTGACTAACGTGTCCAGCTCCATTAAATTCACCTCTTAATCAAATATTCTTCTCGCGAACTTTTCAAAAGACTCAAATATCTCCCTCTTAGCCTCTAGCGGGTCTAATGTTTTAGCATCAATCCAGTGGATATAAAAAGCTTTCCTAGTCTCATCGATCTCCACTACAACTGTTCCAGGTGTATTGGTTATACTGTTAGCTATTGTTGTAATTGCGTAATCTGAGTTTGCATTATAATAGGTCTCTATAATTGCTGGGTTAACAGGTGTTTTCGGGTGTAATATTCTTTTGATAACATCTACATGAGCCTTTGTCTCATAATATGTAAAGTATAGTATAGCATATGTGATTAAATAAAACCAGCGTATAGCATTTAATGGTTTCAATGGATTTTTAATAATCATACCTGAAAATACCACACTAACAACTATAGAAACTAATACTCCTGTTACAATATCATAACCAGTAAGACTACCAGTATATATTGTATATATTGCAAAAGCCAGAAGAAATATGAGAAAAACACGTAAAATACTCTTCAAAGAACTCACCCTCTAAGCCTCCTGATCTCTCTCATGTCAAGTGTCTTATAGTGAGAGTAGAGAATCCAGCCGAGAAATACGAGGAAGAGTATGACTGCTAACCCTATGACTATTGCTGTTAATACAAGAGCTTGTGGTAGCGGGTCTACAGCTAGCTTTGCGAATTCCTCTACAGCTCTAGGATTTAAGTCTGTTAATACAGGTACTTTTGATGGATTTTGATTAATCCACCTTCTATAGCCAATAAATATCGCAAATGTATTTGCTGTATCACTAAAAATAGTCAATGCAATTATCTTCTTAATATAATGTGGTTTAAAGAATATTGCATATAATGAGATAACGAAGTTTGCTAGTAGTGAGGCAAGAACTACTGATAAAAGATACGTATTTATAATCTCCAAGCTAATCACCTCTCTTCGACTTGTAGTGTTCTCGCTAACATTAAGACTATAAATGCAATAGAGAATCCTGCAGCAACCGCAAACATCTCAAAGAGATTAAAAAACCACAATGTACCGCTGATCAGGGCTCCCGCGATATATATGGGCATAGATGTCTGTGCATCAGGTTTAATCATGTTCTGAAACACATAGGCATGTGTACCCTGTATTAAACTCACCAAGAACAATGCTATAGCAGTTAATCCAATACCGAAGAGACCTAGACTCCTCATAATAATCATTTTTGACGTTGTAAAGCCCCTCATTATTAGAAAAGACACTGAAAACACTACTATAATCACCATAGGCAATACCGCTATAACTGAGCCGCCTTGAAAGCCGCCGCCAGGCGTTAAATGACCGTGTAGGGCAATAGAAGCTCCTACTACTATGATCATTGGCGCCGTAATTCTTGTAACTGTCTTAACTATTAGTGAAAGCCCATGACCAGGTTTCTCGGCACGCTCACTAAGAAGCCTGCGCGTTAGTGCTAACCCTGCTATTAACGCTAAATAGAAAACCGATGTCTCAAAAAGAGTATCTAAGCCTCTAAAATCCCATACGATAGCTGTAACTGCTTCTGGTGACATTACTGTGTATTCTCTTAATTTATATGGATTATAAGTAGCATATAAGTAGAATTCTGCTGGAGGTCTCACAGCTGTCGACGGCATAATGTGTTCAAATCCCACCGTGATTAGTAATGCTAGTGCTAATATTAGAATTATTAATACAACTACTTCTACAGTCTTCATTCTTTCTCCCACCTCTCTGTTTTACTAATTAAGATCAAGAGTACTCCAGGTATAAGTCCGACAGCTACAGGAATATACACTAAACCTATATCTGGGGCTAGCAATAAGAAGTAGAGTATGGTATAAAGCCCGCTTTGAAGAGCGCTATAAATCACTGCTTTTACCAGATCTTTTTCTACTACAGCCATGTAAACAGCTAATGTTGATATAAGACTTACAACGGCCATTAATATATATATTCCTGTTTCACCAGACAACATAGATACTCTCACCCACAGAGTTCAGGATCTAGTTTATCTGCTATACATGGTTTTACACGAGCAACCTTAGCTTTATGAACACCCCTTGCTAGCGCATGAGAACCTGCTGGAGCTAGTATAAGTACTATAAAAGCTGCCACAATGCTTGCTCCAGCCACAAACCATCTATAAACTCCAAGTTCCTCAACCGTGATTGCTAAAATAGCTGATCCTACTAGTGGATAGACAGATCCCCATATAGAACCTATTGTTGCAGCATGTAATCTCAAATAGAAATTCTTAAATCTATGAAATCCAATCGCAGAGACTAAGGCTGCAAACGCACCTAGACACAATAGAGCTGATCCTATTACTCTCAATATAATTGGGGTTTCAAGCACCGAGATCACCATGCTCAAGATATTTTGCTATATAAATGTCTAGAGAGTAAACCCAGAGAGCTAAAGGTATAACTAAGACTATAAGTAATGGCTGTTTTAGATATATACTTAACAGAGTAAAAAGAACTAGAGATATATATGTTAATACGTCAATCGCCAAGACCTGATCACCAATTGTAGGACCTTTTAAAGCTATTATAGAGAGTAGTAAAATCGCAATGGCATAAATGAACATTACAATCAATATTAACTCCATTAACACTATCCACTCACCTTTTTCACAGTGCTTAAAGAGTACTCTTCTGAGTTTATTTGTATAGGCCCAGCAATATCATATTTACTAGTGACAATAAAAGCATTTACAGGGCATATTTTAACACACCTATAGCAGAATACGCATTTTAAATAGTCTATTAATGGATATATCTTCTTCGGGTTTTTAGCAGGGATTTCATAACCTTGAGGTATTGGTGTCATTTTGATAGCATCAGCAGGACACTCCAGTGCACAGAGAGTGCAGCCTGTACATTTTGTAAGGTCAGCATATTGGATACCGCGTGAATCCTCTTCTACAGGCGTTTTTTCACGAGGATATTGAATAGTTGCTGGTTTTCTCAATAAATTTTGAAGAACTAACTCTACTAGTTTAGGTCTCTTCATACTCTACCACCTGCAAGTTCTTTTAGCGTCAACTTGTACTTAGTGTTCTTTTCTAAATCTATGACTATAACTCTCTCCATGCATGATATACATGGGTCTAGCGAGGTAAGAGCTACAGGAACATCTGCTAGACTAAGACCTACATACATGAATGCCGAATTTATAATATTATTAAAACTAGGAGTTCTAATCTTTACTCTATAAGGATATGTACTCTTACCATCACTCATAACATAATATGTTAACTCACCTCTCTGAGCTTCAACTCTAGCATAAGACTCACCTTGTGGTATTACGCGTGGAAGTCTTTTTTCATCTGGAACGGGATTACCATCAGCTGGCAATTTCTCTAAAATGTAGAGACACATATTTAGAGCCTCTAATGTCTCATCCCATCTAACCATCATCCTAGCCCATGAGTCACCTTCAGTCCTAGTGATAACATTAAATGGTATTTCGTCATATGCGTCATATTTGTCGCTAGCTCTACTATCTATCCTCACACCAGAACCTCTAGCTACAGGTCCTACGAGACTGTGACTTGTGACGTCAACGGGCTTTAACAAGCCAACTTCAACAAGTCTCTTAATTATAGTCTCATCTTCTTCGAAAACCTTCTTATAAAACTCTATTCTAGGTTTTAACTTGACTAGTAGATCCCTTATTCTCGCTCTTTTAACCTCATCTATATCTCTCCTAACACCTCCAATCATCATATAATCCCCTAACACTCTATTTCCAGTTAATATTTCCTTAGCTTTCATAACTCTCTCTCTATCAAGCATAATTTGCATAAAGAGTGTTTCAAAACCAACAATTTCCGCCATAATGGCGTTTATTATCATATGGCTGTGAATTCTCTCAAGTTCCATTGCTAATACGCGAAGATATCTTGCTCTATTATTTGGTTTAATATCAAGTAAATACTCTAAAGCCCTAACATAACAATTAGCATGAACAGTATTACAAATGCCACATACACGTCCAGCTATAAATATATCTCTGTAAAATGTATTTTTCTCACAAAGCTTTTCAACACCCCTGTGATTATATCCGGTATTTACTTCTACTTTAACAACTTCTTCTCCATCAGCATAAACTTTGAGTAGTAATGGTTCGTGTAATGCTGGGTGTTGAGGACCTATGGGTACTTCTGTTGTGACTAATGGTATTTCAACTACCTTCGTCACAGTCATATTACACACCACTATCTTTTCTAAGCGGATATATACCTTTTTCAGCAATATCTAAAGACACAAAAAAGCCGCGTTTTAAGTATGGATTTCCTCTAAAAAAGATACCGAGTAAGTCGTGGGTTTCACACTCCCCATTAAAAACTCCTGGCACTATGTCTACTAACGTATCTATTACAGGGTTATTTCTATCCAGATATGTTCTAACTACAATGGTCTCTTCTTCCGGCAATAATACCACATAATAATCTAATCTAATTTTCCCCTCGCCTGGAAGATCTGTTCCAACGATAGTTGAGATGTAAAAAGATTCATATCCATGCTGCTCAATTAAATCTTTAAAAAGAGGTCTCACGTTTTCAGGTCTAATTATAAAAACTGTTCTCTTAGGCTTTACTAAGTCGACTTTAACAGCATATTTTGAAAAGAGATCTCGTTTACTGCTCACATTTATCCCCTACACGAGCCTCACTAAGCAACTTTAACAACTTCACTATACCGTCGAGAATTGCCTCAGGTCTCGGGGGGCACCCAGGTATGTAAATATCTACTGGTATGACCTTATCAGCTCCAGCTATGACATTATAAGATTTTGCGAAGACGCCACCACTACAGGCACAAGCACCTACGGCTATAACGAATTTTGGACATGGCATCTGATTATAGAGTCTTCTAAGTCTTTCACCCGCTTTTTTAGTTACAGCTCCAGTCACAACTAAGATATCCCCGTGCCTAATACTAGGTGCAAGCTTAACACCGAATCTCTCAGGATCATATAGTGGAGTTATAGCTGCTAAAACTTCTATATCACAGCCATTACAAGCACCAGTATTAAAGTGAAGAAGCCAAGGACTATATCTAATCAATCTATAATCTCCACGAGCTTTTATACTCCTCTCAGCGCTCTCTACGCGTGAAAGCACGATTATCGCCTCTGATTTAATTCTAAACCAACTGATGACATTTTTAAACTTTTCCACTTTTAATCAACAGATCTGCCGCTATTATTTGTCCAAGTGCTAATCCTCCATCTCCTAGAGGTATTTTTCTGGGTAAATTAGGCATTAAATCTTCTTCTCTCAATCTCTCATATAAACCCATATATATGAATTCGTTAACAGCTGCTCCTCCACCCAATACGACCCCATCTATTCTAAACCCCTTAATAGAACATGTTATTAAGTCGCCTAATGCTAGACCAAAACTATATAGAAAGCTCTTTGCAAGTGTGTGAGGATCGTATTTCGTTCGACTCTCTAAAACCCAGTTAACTAGTCCTCTATAGTCTAGTTTTAAAATGCCATTATCGCTGATAACCACGTAATCATTCACATCAATCAGCCCTCCACTACTTCCAAGAGCTTCTAGTTTTATCGCTGGCTCTCCTTCATACGTTCTCTCTATATTTGGGTCTATAATCGCCATTACCATATCAATAAGTCTACCGGTACTTGAAGCTAGTGTATATTTTTTCTGCGTTATAAGGATGTGCGATGCAAACGCCTCATATAATTTACTCGTAGGGGTTCCCATAGACTCTAAGAGCTTCTTGATCTCTATCCACTCATATCCTTCCATAGTAAGATAAGATGAGAATATACGTATTGGTATATAAGTATCTCTGTCACTTGTTAATGGTAATTGTTTTAGTGAAGCAATTCTTTTATAGCCATATTTTTCTGTGTTAAATAATAAGACCTCGCCTCCCCAAATGGTATTATCATCGCCCCAGCCCAAGCCATCTATAGCAAGACCTACTAATTCACCTTTAATTTCTAGGTCAATTGCCGTTGATAACACATGTGCGTAATGATGTTGTACCTCTATAAAGCCTAGTCTATTTACATTAGAATAAAGTAAGCCTAATGTTCTCGAATATAATCTTGGATGTTTATCTACCACAACAATGGGTTTATTGTTCATACCTATATGATAATTTTTCACTAAGAACTCTAAGTATTTTACCAGATCCTCCTGGGCTTCTAAACTATCTAGATCACCAATATATTGTGTTAAAACCACTCTGTTCTCAAAACCTATCCCCCCTACATTGTCAAGGTCGCCTCCGAATGCTATGTACTCTCTGCTCAAGTTAAATGGTATTGTTATCCAAGCTGGTGCAAAACCTCTACTCCTTCTAAGTATAACATAATTACCTCCAGTTTTCCGTATTACGCTATCATCTACTCTATTCACTATCTCTCTATCGTGAACTAAGAAGTAATCTGCTATTTTAGATAATTTTATTTTAGCACAATCTTCATCTTTACACATAGGCTCTCCTGAAACGTTGCCACTTGTCATGATCAAAAATTTATCCCTGGTATTAAGTAGAAGGATGTAGTGAAGCGGCGTATAAGCCACAAATACTCCTTCATGGGCAAGTCCAGGTGATACATACTTAGAAACAGGGCTTTCAGGGCGCTTAGGCAACAATAGTATTGGAGCTTGAGGAGAATTTAATAACACTTCATCTTCATAATCTATATAAACAAGTTTACTTAAAACAGTGGTATCTAGGCCCATGATTGCGAAGGGCTTATTAGGTCTTCTCTTCCTCCTCCTAAGTTCAAGTACTACTTCATCGTCTGTTGCGAGAGCTGCAATATGATAACCCCCTAGGCCTTTAACACCAACAATATAGCCTTCATCGATAAGTTTCGCCGCCATTAAAATGGGATCATTACAGTCTACTCTCTCAAAATTTTTATCTAAAAGCATAATTCGCGGACCATCACGAGGGCAACTAATGCCCTGAGCATGATATCTCCTAGTATTTGCAGGATCCGTATATTCTCTCATGCAATCGCTACATAGCTTATATTTATTCATCGAAGTGTTCTCCCTATCATACGGTATCTTATAGATCATTGAAAATCTAGGTCCACACCACGCACAAGAATTAAATGGATACATATATCTCTTATTCTCTTTGTCAAGAATTTCCTCGAGACAATTTTTACACATAGCTAAGTCAGGTGGTATATTAGATCTTACATATGTTTTCTCACCGCTAACTTCTATGTTAAAGTCTGTATAACCACATATATGCTCCTCTTCGGAGAAAACATACTCTATAATTGCAGGCGGTGGCTTCTCATAGAATAACTCGGCAATAAACTCGTAGAGGACGTTCTCAGGGCCTTCAATCCATAATTCTACCTCACCGCCACCGATATTCCTCACATATCCTCTTAGTTTAAACTCTTTTGCAAGTCTACTTATAAATGGTCTAAAACCAACGCCTTGAACAAGTCCAGTTATAATAATACGTAATGCTCTATTTGAGTTTGTCACGTTTTCCTCGCCTAATCTATAACATTGTTATTTTTACTTCTCCCTTTTAACTCTCAACTCGCTTCCAATAACCCAGTATTCTCCATCAGATCTCTTTTCTAACTTGAAAATAGGCACCTCGCTCTTAACTCTCTCTAGTATTTCTTCAGCTGCCGCGAAAGAACTTTTTCTATTCTCAGCGAGGACAGCTATTACTATTGTTACCTCACCGGGCTTTAACGATCCTATTCTATGCCATATAACAACGTGAGATAGCTTATATTTTTCTGCTTCTTCACGCGCAATTTTCTCCATTATTTTTAAAGCAGCATTTTTTACTATTGTATACTCGAGTTCATAGACTTTCTTATCTCCTTCAACAAGTCCCTTCACTAAGCCTATGAATAATGTGATGGCTCCGCAGTGTTCATCGAGTTTTAACATGGTATTTACTAAGGAGTTTAAGTCTAATTGTTCACTCTTATCGAGTATTCTAACATCAATTAACACGCTATCCACCTGAAAATGGTGGTACTAAATAGATCTCTACAAGATCTCCTTCTATAATATAATCTTCGCTTACAACACTACTTCCAACTATAATAATGGGTTTTACACCAATACTATTAATATCATAAAGAGACCTTAATCTCAATAAAATATCTTTAACTACAACTTTACTCTCGTTAAATTCTAAAATAACTTCATCTCCAAGTCTATCTTTAAATACAGAGTAAGGCTTAACTACGACTCTCACTTATACTTCCCTTAATTTTTTCAATAATTCTCACATCACTTATTACAGTATAAGGATATTGGCCTTTCTCATCTTTTTCATATTTCTTAACCATATCCCATATGTTTAATAACGCGATAGTAGCACCTGTGAGGGCCTCCATTTCAACGCCAGTTTTAGCTGTTGTTTTAACTTTAACATATACTCTCACTCCATCCTCCTCTACCACGTATTGAACATCGACAGTCGTTATTGGTATATTATGTGTTAGTGGTAGTAAATGAGGTACATTTTTCACGGCATTTATGGCAGCTATAGTACTTACTGTAAACACGTCTCCTTTCTCTACAAGCCCCTCTCTTATCCTCTTAATGGTTTCAGGTCTTAATTTAATAAACCCTGTTGCAGTAGCTTCTCTATAAACTTCTGCCTTCTCGGTAATATCAATCATTTTAACCATAATAATCACCTAGATTTAAAAAACGGTTTTCTTAAGCTAATAGCTCTCTTAAATCCTTCTAAAACACCTATTTCATCTCTAGCAATAATGGCGTTATATACATCTACAAACGGGTACTCCACGTAGAGACAGGTTTTTAAATAGCCTTCTGGCGTAAACCTTAACCTAGTGCAAGAACTACATAAGTGTGGATTGCCATATCCAATAACAACTTCTACTTTAATACCACTTGGAAGCACATATATAGGTCTACTCTGAAAAATCCTAACTGTTTTCTTAACAGCGATCTTCTCTAAAAACTCCACTATAGGATCTAATTTAACATGTTCACTTTTATACACGCCTATAGGAGTGCCTAAAGGTATTAACTCTATCACATTTAAATCAAAACCATATTTCTCAGCTAGTTGTAATATTTGAGGAAATTCACTGATATTCGACTTCATAGCAAGGAAATTCAACTTTACTTTTAATCCATACTCTAGAGAAGTCTCTAATCCCTTAAGAACACTATCAAGTAGGTTAACCCCGCCTGTTAAATATCTATACGTGTCTTCTCTAAGAGAATGTAAACTTACATTTACTCTATCAACCCCGCTCTCAGCTAGTAATTCAGCCTTTTCGCAAAGCAGTGAACCATTAGTTGTAATTGAAACCTCCTCTGCGTAAGGTCTAATTTCTCTCACAATCTCATGTACATCTCTCCTCAACAGCGGCTCTCCGCCAGTTATTTTGTAAAATTTAATATTTATCTTCCTAGCAATACTTGCTAAAAACCCATAATCTTTAGGCCTTAATCTCTCCTCAATATTTCCACTAGACTTCTCTAAACCTTCTCTATGACAAAAAATACACTGATAATTACATCTAGTCGTAATTATTAGCCTTAAACTATCTACTGGTCTACCATAATTATCACGTAGAGGCATGTCTTTAACATTAATACTCAAAAAACATTACCTCTCATCTAACTTATCTTAAAACACCTAGGGTAAATATACATCTGCAATATAGTTGCTAAATAGCTAAATTAAATAACTTCTTTCTAGTAAACTCTGAATTGTAATAGCATAGGTGATTATTGCAATGAAGCCTGAGCCTGAGTGTTTAAGATGTATTCTATCTGTGAGATTACGAGAAATAGAAAGTACAAGTATTCCTGACAAGCTTAAAATTCAAGTGGCTAAAGAGCTACTTAAGCTATTGATTGAAGAGTTTTCATTAGACAAAGAGCTGACACAACTTGCTACAATTACATTTAGGTATGTGATTTTAAAACTACCTGAAGTAATTACTTACTATGAGAAAATTAAGTCAATATCTAATCTACAAGCACTACGTGATCTACATGTTCACGAAGAATACTCAGCTAGACTAATAAACAATTACGAGAGATTTAGATATCTCGTTAAGCTCTCAGGCATTGCTAATATTATTGACTATGGTGTAGCTGAACACAGCGCTAATATAGTAAGTATAGATCCTTTAAAGGTTGAGAAGGCCGAGTTATTTATTGACCATGTACGTGAATTTTACGAGGTAGTAAGAAAAGGGGGGTTAAATGTATTATGGTTGTTTGATAATGCTGGTGAATCTATTTACGACATGTTACTAATCAGAGAGATCAGGTATATGGGCAATAGCGTATATGGCTTTGTAAAAGAGGATCCAGGCTTCCAAAACGATGTAACCATCTATGATGCTGTATCTAGCGGACTAACTAGCGCTCTAGATGGAGTTGTAGCTTATCAGGGTTCAACTATACACATTGAGAATTTAAGTGAAGAAGCATTGAAAAGTATAGAAAAAGCTGATTTAATAGTCGCTAAGGGCATGAGCCATTATGAATATCTCAGTGAGCAATTTTTAGATAAACCTGTAGTGTTTATACTTGTAGCTAAATGTGATCCTGTGGCCAGCACAATAGGTGCCGGCTCCAGAGGCAAAATTATTTGTCTCTTCAGAAAGACTGGTGAGCTTTGAGTGCTTATTGTAGCTAAAGCTAGGGGAGAAAAAATAGTGTTTAAAAGAGCCTCGCTTAATGACCTCTGTCAAGCCATTTACATATTAGTACAGCTTATACCTCAAGGATTTGTAACAAGCTATTTAAGTATAGCTAAATTACTTAATATACATCCACGTATTGTTGCACAGTGCCTAGCTAAGAACCAGGATATCATCATCATACCGTGTCACAGAGTTATACATAGGGATATGCGTATAGGAGGTTACCGTGTCCTCGGTAAAGAGTTCAAAAAGAAGCTTTTAGCACTTGAAGGTGTACAAGTTAAAGACGATCATGTCTCAAAAGAGCATTTTATAGAACTCTCAGAACTAATTAAAGCTCTAGATTAGAAAATAATAATTAAATTTGATAGTTGTATACTCCTACGTGGTGTTAAAAAGTGAATACTACTACATCGTGCTTTGAAATTATTGTTGTTAGTGATAGGGTAGCAGAGAATCCTCAAGAAGATGTTAGTGGCGAAATTGCAAAGAAATTTTTAGAGGAGAGGGGATATTGCATTAGTAGAAAAAAGATTATTAGAAATAATTATAGAGAGATCTTGAGAGCTATTAGAGAGGCTAATGGCAAAGTATTAGTGCTCTTAGGAGGTACAGGGCCAAGTCCTCGAGACATTACAGTCGACGTTGTCGAGAATATTGCATGGAGATGTATGCCTGGATTTGGAGAGCTCTTTAGAGCTCTCTCAATGCAGAGAATAGGATATAGAGCTATACTCTCTAGGACAGCGCTCTGCATACTCCACGACGGTAAAATCTCCACAGTGCTACCTGGTTCTCCACAAGGAGTAATATTAGGCCTTGAAATACTCGTAAACATAGTCAACCATCTCCTTGAAGAAGTAAATAGATTTGAGGGTGTTCACATACACGAAGACCAAGCGCATAATTACATTGACAAATAATTAACCTCTGCTAAGTGTGCGAAACAGAAAAGATCGCATTAATCGCTGAAAAGCTCTTATTAGTACAATAGTTCCTGTCTAAAACCTACTGATAAAGAAGCGGCTATGACATTTCTCCCTAGTTAATCAGCAAGGCCCGTCAATTCATCCCTTTAAAGGTCATCCCTTCCAAGCTTCATCCTCTGTTAACTACTTATTTAAAACAGTTACTTAAAATTTTACTAAGAGAGATCTCTGCTATGACTACCGGGTTTTTAAGTTCTAATTTAAGTAGTATTTTGGGATGCACTTCACCTACGAATCCTATATTTTCACCACAACTATTTATTAGTGCTGTCCTTTCTGGTAAAAATCCAGGCATTAATCCTTTACTAAAAGATACTTCAAGTCCAAGTTCTTTCATTAAGGCTTTTATATGTATGAGACCATCTGTCAAAGTGGCTTTTTCATGGTAAATAAGCAAAGAAAGCCTTCTATCAACTCTAGCTCTTGTCTCAAAGGTTTCATCAGGTATTACAACATCTCCTATTTCGAATATTTTTAACCTACTATATTTATCGGCATTTTCAAGGAGTGTGAGAAGTAGACCTGGAGTTAACCATATTCTTAAGCCTTCAAATCTCTCTGATCTAGGATTCTCTACGAGGAACATCTCCCATGGTGCTCCTAATAACTCTAATTGCACATATCTATTACTCATAATATAGTTCGCTACCTCGTGGAAGCCTAATCCCACCATTATATCTCTTATAATCCTTGAGAAATATTCTACGGGGTGTATACGGCCTATTGAAGTAGAAGGAGCTAGGCTTTGTGCTTCAAAACCAAGCTTATCGTATCCATAGGCTATTGCTACATCTTCAGCTATATCGACCCAAGATTTAACGTCAATTCTATATATGGGTGCTTCAACAGTAAGTATATCGTTGCCTATACGTAAAATTTTGTAATAGTGATATTTTTCAAGAAAGTCCTTGATATCATTTACTGTAAGAGATATTCCTAATAAGTTATTTACATCTGTAACATTTACATCGATAACAGCGCCTTTCACACGTGGTGCTCCAATTACTAATCCTGTGGAATAAGCCACTAACACTTGCTCTATTAATCGCGTCTTAGATCTCTCAGCAATACTAGTAGCCATTATTGTAACAGCGTTCACTACGTCTTCTAGACTTGTACCTGTAGCATCTATTAAAACATGCCGAGTATTCTCAGTTATCTTACACTCCTCGTTATTAATCACAGGCACTAGACTCAATATTTTTTCCTCTGAATCCTGTAAAACAGGAAATTTATCCATTTTTTCAATTATATGGCCGTAAATTAAACCCTTCTCAGTTCTTTTTAAAATCTCTCTTAAACTCATTAATTCTTTCTCGCCGAGAGGTCTAAACTTGGTTTTATAGGGATCTACGAGCTTATAGAATATTGGCGGTTTAAGTATATCTAGGTCGTAAAGGCCTATACTAACTTTTCTACGCGAACGCCCATATGTCTGAGCTATTTTTTCTTGCAACCCCATTATCTGAGATATGGCTTCGGAAGATAATTCGAGGTCTTTAACTATAGCTAAAGCTACATAGGGTCTTTCCGGTATATTCTCTGCATACCCAGTAACGCCGGATCTTATAATAGTATGGGGTTTCCATGCTAATCCTAACCATGGCCTCATAGCCCTGGAAAGCCCCTCTACACTGTAGAGATCTGGTCTATCGCTCGTAGCTTCATACTCTATTTCATCATTCTCTACACGTTCAACCTCACACTTGAGTCTCGTTAATACCTTATAAATGTCACTTATAGTGAGTTTTACTTCTAGTAAGCTTTCAAGTTCACGCCTACTAACTCTTATTACAGGCACATTACATCACTTTAAAATGTCTTCCCTGATCTTATCCCATACATCCTCTATAAATTTTCTCTCCTCAGTATTCCACGCTAATAAGTTCTCTACCTGAAATAACGTGACTGGATCTTGAATATTATTTATATATGCTAGTGGCGCATATAATGTGAAAAAGCTATATGCCCCTTTTAACTCCCTGATCTTCATATATAACTCTCTACCAAACTTCTTGTAGAATATTTTTAACGCCAATGGTGTTATAAGTTTATTAATACTACTTGGGTTAAGTCCGTTCTCTAATACTTTACTCAATATGCTAATATCAATTCCATATTTTAACGCCTCAATAGCATACCAAGACTTCAAATGACTATTAAAAGCTTCAAGAACGCTGTCCTCTCTATGTAGTTTATGTGTTAATACTCCCGCAAGTGATGTTATAATGGCTATATTAGTAAGATTTTTAGGTGAGATCGAGTCTATATCATCCATGTCTGTGTGATAGTATTTACTAGGCCATTCATTCAGCATTACACTATCTAACCCCCACCCAATAGTAACGTCATGATCGCTTCCAGCACTATAAGGCGAGAAAGAGTATCTATATCGCGGTAACTTAAACCCCCCAAACGAAGGCGCCTCATCTAGTATGGCTTTAGAAGCTAAGAACGTATATGCTGAGATCTTCTGCTTAATGAAGAGCGGGGATATAATTATATTTAGTGTTGAATCAGTTATCCACTGCTTAGATCCAACCATGTCTAAGTTAATTACCCCGAGAGGCTCTCCAGGCAGATGCTCCCTTAAAAATATTGTTCCTGTATATTCAGGGACCCATACGTGAGTATGACTTATTTCACGCATTTGAGATAAAATATAAGCTACGAGAATATTTGCAACACTGCCACTTGCATTATCATGTCCTCCTGGTTTAGGGTGACAAATATGGCTAATATAGAGAACTCCTTGAGAATCACCTCTATGAGCTAAGAGCATATAGTGAGGTCTCTCTACATACACTGTATTAGAACTCCAACAAACTTCTATTTCTAATCCTTTTTGAATCTGCGAAATAAGCTTAGTAGCTATTGAAGCTGGTATATTGAAGACAGCGGGCTTCTTTTTCACCTCAATACTTCTTAGAAATAGCCCTGTATAGGGAACTGCTTCTGGATACCTATTACTGTCATATAGCACTAATAAGTCTGCATCTAGCTCTCTATAAGCAATATATGCTGGTGCCTCTACTAATACGCTCTCTCCTTCACATTTATCAAGACTAACACATAATTTAAGAGTACCACAACCCTCGCCTTTGGGTGAGTGCGCTGCTATGAGAGTGGGGTGATCATTGTAGTCGTATCTAGCAAGCAAAGTATTACCACGTTTAAACTCTAGAAATCCACCTTTAACATCCCATGAAATCGGGCTCTCCATAAAACCTCTTTCACTATCAGCAGGTACTTCGATCATCTTAGTCTCTAAACCGAACTCGTCTATAATTTCTTTAACAGCTTTTAAGGCCTCAATTAAGCCTATTGAGCCTTGAACACGGTGATGTACTGTTAGCTTCTTGAGATAATCTCTAGCGAGTCCAGGGTGTCCGAGCTTCTTAAACTTATCCACTAAATCCATATCCATTATTGGCATTTTTCTCACAATGATAATAGAGGCAATAATGAAGCTAAAAAGTCTTCTTAGACCCCTCTACTAGCTAGCATAATAATACTAGGTATCACCTAATAATAAATATTGAAGTAGCTGTGTTTACTATAAGTGATAGTGTTGTACTACCTATATGAAGATCTGGTAATAAGCTCTTGCCTCTAGCACCTATTACTACTAGGTCGTATCCTTCACTAGTGATCTCTCTTACTAACATAGAGGAGGGGCTATCGCTTAAAGGATCATATTCTAAATATTTATACACTATACTGATCGAGGTCCCCTTTAACCTTTCTTTGGCCTTAGTAATAGGATCTCTTTCACCTATTAGGCTAGTACCTTTAGGCTTTACATGTACAACTACTATTTTTGATCCATAGTGTTGCGCCAGATCTACTGCAACTTGTAACGCCCTATAACTAGACTCGCTTCCATCGATAGGTACAAGTATTTTTCTAAAGTAAAAACTTACTATATATGATGGTGCCTCGCTATTCATAGCACACACCTAGTTTATATAGAGCCTTCACCAGAAAATATTTGTTTAATTATTCCTATACTAAAAAGACTATTTACTTTACTAATAACTCTATAGACATCTGTTTCAAGGTTCATGATACCATATGCCACGTCAATGTTTTCTGGTATCACAATTGCTTCTTGATGTACTGCTTGAATTAAAGTTAACACGTTATTACGACATGTAAAAGTATTAGTAAACACTATGTTCTCGTAGAGGTCGTTCCTAAATCTTCCAAGATCACGTGCAATTTCAATCAGCTTACCCGTCGTGTCTGCAAGCTTTGAGTGTATGGCAACAACACGTCCTTGACTTGATTTTTCAAGTGTAGCAACATCAATGCACTTGTCTTTTAAGAATACTTCGAGAACATGTACATGCATTAATGTAGATGGCACTGCTACTGCTACAGTTTCTATATTAAGGTCCCTTACCACGGTTTTTGCGTCTAGTGCATGATGACTTGGAATCTGCTCGAGATCTAGTTTTATTGAGTTAATGGGTCCTTTAAGGTCTTCACCTGGGTCACTAGCTCTACGGATAATTGTTGCAAAAACTCTCTTAACATTCTCTACTCCTAGAGAACAAATTATTCTAAGTAGTCCTGTAGTATTACAACTAACAACACGTACATATCTTTTGCCCTGAACGCTACTGTAGTTACAAAGAGTACTATAGCTCACCTCTACTATACTAGGATCTTCTCCACCTTGAAACACTACCGGCTTCTTTAACTTATCATAAAGTTTTTTATTTTTAACACCTTGTCCAGCTGGTGAAGCATCATATATGAGTTCTGCCTCTTCTAGTAAATAGTCTATATAGCCCTCTGGCTCTATACCTATAGCTTTAAATGCCTCTACTTTCTCCCTGGGAACATATATTTTTATCCCCTGTCTAGCCGCTATTAAAGCTCTATAATCAGGTGTGTACTTTGCTACCCCTACAAGCTTGAAGTCGTCGTTTCTCAATATACTTGTAGCAATACGCTTGCCGATGGTCCCATAGCCATTGACAGCTACTTTTACCGGTATCTTTACCACCCAAGAAACATCTTTGCCGATAACTCCATTGCTTTAATAGCTGGCAACTCTTCTCCACTCATAAAGAGTAATGTAGCATTACCTCCTAGTGATACGTGAACTTTATTTGAACTTTCCCAATCACTAGTAAGCATTGAAGCCAGATGTCCTCCAGCAACGAGTACAAAGCCCTTAGATTGATAAGATGCTTCTAATATACGTAATGTTCCCTGTCTGAACTCCTCTTCTTCTATGACACCTAATGGTCCCCTAAGAACTATTACTTTTGACTCTCTCACTAGCTCTTCATATATTTTAGCTGTCTGTATACCTATATCCATGATCACTCCATCTATGTTACCTATATATTTGTTTTCGACACCCCTCTCACTTTTAACTATAAAGTCTATGGGAGTTTCAATAGGGGCTCCCCGCATAAGCAAGTATCTGGCTCTTGAAACGTAAGGTAATATTCCGTTTTCTTCAAGCACTTTTATATTTTCTCTACCTATATCAACACCTTTAGCTAAGAGGAAAAGTTGAGCTAGTAAGCCACCTGTTAATATTCTATCAACAGCTTTATTCCTCACTAAAGTCTCAATAACCCTTAAAAGCTCTATAACCTTCTTCCCCCCTAGAACATATATCCTCGGAGGCTCGTTCTCCGAGAGAACTCTACTCAATGCATTTATCTCCTTCTCGAAGACAGGTCCAATAGCGCTGGGAAGTAGTAGGGGTAAACCAACAATACTTGGCTGACTTCTATGTGCAGTTGCAAAAGCATCATTAACGTAAAACTCTACCACCGACGCTATCCTCCTAGCGAAAATGGTTAACGCCTGTCGCTCTGGCGACGCTTCTAATATCTCTTCTGAGACTAATCTTAAGTTATCTAGAAGTAGTATTTCGCCGGGTTTTAGAGATCTTATTTTCTCAAGGGCAGTTGGCCCTATCACGTCATGTACAAATTCTATATTAAGACCAGAGTATTTAATGAGAAGCTCTGCGTGTTTTTCTAAGGTAGTAAAATCCGCTTGGCCCGGTCTACTCTGATGGGATCCAAGTACAAGCGCTGGATTATACTCTTCTACTATTTTTCTAATGTATTGCGCGTGTACTCTAATTCTTCTATCGTCAAGAATCTTTCCCTCCTCTGGTTCTATAGGTACGTTTATATCAATTCGCATAAATACTTTTCTCTCTCTTAAGTTAAGATCTCTTATAGTAGGTAACTTAGGGATGGTCCAAACACTCATATGACATCACCTCAAAGATTTACTAAGGTTAACAGTTATTTAACCTATAGTTTACAGGTTTAAAGCATATACTAATGTACTGTAGTATATGAAACAAGATAGTTTTTAAAGTATTTGTTGAAAATGTTCTGCTGGTATAATTTTTAATCAATTAATGAAACTTTAAAAATATAGGATCATGCTCAATGAGTTCATGTACGAATACTTGTATGATCTTTATTTATCTTAGTTAAGATAAAAAGGTGAGAGTATTAAAATTAAAAAAGTATTTAGAAAGAAACTTTTGGAGTTGTTATCCACATACTGGGTATTCGTCAGGTACTTTGACTCTGAAGAATCTGCCTGTTTCTGGATCTTGGAATAACCCTATCTTGACACCTTTTCTGCCAGCAGGGGCTAGTTGCCAAACTTTAACTGGAATTAGCTCTAGCTCTTTACCAGATGGTGTTTTTACCTTAACTTTCTCAGTACAGGGCATATTTCTCACCAATACTAAATACACATTATAGGATTTATATACTTTTTCCACACTAACTTGTAGAGTTGTGTGCAGGTATTACCTTTTTGTCTTATTTTAAGTAACAACTATATTTCATCATGCACTGTTCATGGAAACTCGTCGTGGTGTTACATAAAGACACTATTAATTTGAGCTACTTTATCCACTAGAAGAAGCTTGAATGCAATTACATCTCTACATGTAAAATAATTCTCAGCTACCCCAGGGTCTTAGATCATGATATGTCTCTAGGCACGACTCTCATCATTCATTAGCTAAGAGATTGTCTCTTAGTATTATAAATTTTTCTTGTGAGTCGCGAAAGAAATTTTTAACGACAAATAATAAGGTAGATTTGCTGTTAAAACACGTCTAGTGTTCCGTATTGTTTGCTCCACTCTTTATATGCTTCTAATAGGGAAGAGTCTATGCTGGGTTTATGTTTTTTAATTACATTTACGAAGTCTTCTGTCGATATTACTCTTTCTTGGGGGTTTATTTTCTTCTCGCTGATTTCCTCTACTATATTACTTTGAACTTCTTTAACTATAGCTACTATGTCTGCTGAACTATAGTTCTCCGTGAGGTCTGCGAGGAGATCGTAGTTGAGGTTTCCGATTTTATATGTTTTAGCGAGTTTAGATATATAGTGTTCAAATAGCATTTTTCTAACTTCTTTACTTGGTGCTGGAACAAAAATTCTCCTTTCAAACCTTCTAATAAATCCTATGTCAAGAGCCCAAGGCTTATTTGTAGCACCTATAACAAATACATGTACATTACTATATTCCTTACCACTTAATCCATCCATTTCTATTAAAAACTGGTTCCTGGCTCTCTTCTCACCACCTACTTCCGCAGAATATTGCTGGAAGAGTCCATCTACCTCGTCAATAAATATTATAACTGGCGTTCCCGTCGAAGACAACTTTCTAGCCGTCTCGAAGAGTTTTTTTACGTTTTTCTCAGCGTCCCCAAGCCACTTACTCATAACCGTAGCAGGTGTTACGTGAATTAACGTAGCATTAATTTCATTAGACAGCGCGATGGCGAGTTCTGTTTTACCGCATCCAGGAGGTCCAAATAGTAGAACAGCCCTCGGCCACCCTAAAGGATATAGGCTTGGATTTATAACGGGATATATAATGGCCCTCTTAAGTGCTCTCTTAACCTCCTCGAGGTCCACGAGGTCTGAAAATTTCCTAGAGGGTCTTTTACCCGGATAAAGCACTTCGAAAGCGTTTTCAGGCTCTTGTATTTGAGAATCCTGTATCCTATTTGAACTTTCCATTTTATTTTCAAGTATCTTAACCCTGCTTTTATACTTAGAAATGAGTTCCCTATAGAGATCTGATAGAGGAGAGTCAGGATAAAGTGTTAGGTATTTTGTGAAGAATTCTATCGCTATTTTATAGTATTTAATAGCGTTCTCGTAATCTCCCCCACGATCAGCCGTTATAGCTCTCTGAGCATATTCCATACCCTTATCTGCAAGATACTGCATGCTCATGTCTACTATCCCTTCTTGTAGTATGTTGTTTTTGAAGATCGCTTTATCTACGTCTGATCTTTACTAATCCCTTTGCCTCTAAAGAAGCGAGTGCTTCTAACACTCTTTTTCTAGATACTCCATACTTCTTCTCAAAAACACCTAGATCTAGTATGCCTGCAGTTATTTTCAACTCGTTTAAAACCCATTGTTCAAGGACATGTAGAGGTATTTCAATAAGTGATGCCTCTACTTCTACATGTTTTTGTGTAGGTTCTAATACTTGTTGCCTTATATCAATGGGTGTGTTTTGAGCTTCAAGAGGTTTTATAATACCCCTTTCCACTCTGCTTTCTTTCTCAGCAATTTTACTACTTGAAACTATATTATTAGTACTCTGTAATTTAGTGGGTACTGTCTGTTGTGAAGTTTCACTCTCTCTACTAGGTGGCAACTGTAATGTTACCCCAATATTATTGACAGGAGATGTTACGGCTAAGATGCTTGCTACTCTCTGCTCTAATGCTCTAATGTGTGTTAAGAGTTGTGGATTTATCTTTTCTAACTCGGGCTCAATGTTCTTTAATTCAGTGAGTATTTCTGGGATAACTTTCAGAGGCTCTTCAATATAGAATAATGTCTCTAATCTGTACTTAACCCTTGTCAAATCATGTATTGTTTTTGTTATTAGAGAGAGATATGCATATATGTTTTTTACCTCTTCATCAATAATTCTAGCTATTTCACTCTCTTGTCCTGGTGTTTTTACTCGTTTTTTATACTCTTCAGCCAGTGTTTCTAAGCTCCTTCTAGATGATTCAAGAGTCCTTAACATCTTCTCTATTAGCGTGGTAGATTCAACTATCCCACGTTTAACAGGGTCTTTTATTCTAAATGTCGAGAAAATTCCTCCTAACCCTTCTCTAATACTAGAAATCGACACTCTACCCACCTTCACGCCACTATAAAATCGCTGTGGAGTAGTCTTTTAAAGGGCGGAGATAGTGATATTGCTGTAATACCGTGATCTTTGTAAACTATAGTACTCTACTATTAGGATTTTTAGCGTGGTATTACAACATACATATTTATTGATTCTATTTAAAAATAACTGTGAAAAATTACATGTTTGGGGATATATGATGTTACTACGTGATATAAGAGTCCTGGATCTTAGCCATGCATTAGCAGGGCCTTTTGCAACAATGGTCTTAGCTGACCTAGGTGCTGAAATAATAAAACTTGAACCTCTTCAAGGCGATGAAACCAGGACATGGGCTCCTTTCATAAATGGTGAGAGTGCTTACTACATGGCTATTAACAGAGGTAAAAAGAGCATAGCTGTGAATTTAAAAGATGAGAGGGGGCGAAAAATAGCCTACGAGATCGCCAAGAGATCTCACATTGTGGTAGAGAATTTTAGACCCGGCGTTCCTGAAAAACTTGGTGTCGACTACGAAAACATTGTGAAAGTTAATCCAGAGGTCATATATGTTAGTATTAAGGGGTTTAGGCGTAATAGCATTTACGAGTATAAGGCAGCATATGACATTATAATACAAGCTATGTCGGGTTTAATGGCGACCACAGGCGAGGAGAATAGGCCTCCCGTTAGAGTTAGTTTTGCGCTCTTCGACGTAATAACAGGTATGATGGCTGTTATCTATGTATTAGCAACACTTCACGCTAATATTAAGCCGGTTAAAATAGAAGTCCCTATGTTTGATACAGCTGTGTTCTCAATGTGCTATGTCCCAATAATGTATCTTCTCACAGGCGTGATAGTTAAAAGAATGGGTCACGCACACCCCTCAATAGCTCCATACCAGGCTTTTCAGGATAGTGAGGGAAAATGGTTTATTATCGCTGCTGCTAATGATAAACTCTGGCAAGCGATGTGTAAAGCACTAGGTAGAGAAGACCTAGCTGAGGATCCTAGATTTAGAACTAACGCTGACCGAGTTGTAAATAGAGACGAGTTAGTAAAAATACTGCAGAATATTTTTGCTACAAATAGTAGAGACTACTGGATTAAGCTCTTAGAGGAGAGCGGTGTTCCCTCTGCACCAGTTTATGATATTAATGAGGTGTTCGAAGACCCATATATTAAGACAAGTGACCTTGTAATTAAAATTAAACACCCCAAACTAGGTGAAATCTCACATTTAAGCACACCTATTTACATTAATAATAATAGATACGTAAACAGACTTCACCCACCACTCCTAGGAGAACACACTGTGGAAATTTTAAGAGAGCTTGGCTACTCCCTTGAAGATATTTGCAAGTTAAAGAGAGAAGGTGTCGTATACTACTCAGATGAAATTAGTAAATCTATCTGTACGTGAAAACAGGTGAACATTTTGCCAATCAAAATCGCCATCGGAAGGAGAGGTGTTACGAGCGATCACCCGGTAGCCACTAAAATTGGAGTTGAAGTTCTAGAAAAAGGTGGCAATGCATTTGACGCTATAATAGCAATTAGTGCTGTACTATCAGTTATACAACCACAAATGGGTGGTCCTGGTGGTGACGCATTTTTACTGGGTTTTATTGGAGACGAAGTAGTGGCATACGCGTCAGCAGGTAGATCTCCAAGCGGTTTTCCTGTGAATGACTTTTTAAAACTCAACCCTTTACGTGGTCCACTAACTGTAACTATTCCAGGACTAGTTTACTTGTGGGGGACTATATATGAAGAATATGCCACACTTCCGCTTGAAGAGCTTTTAAAGCCCGCTATAGATCTTGCCTATAGAGGGTTTTACGCCGGATGGTTTTTAGGCCTTGCAAGCTCTACATATGAGAAAGACTTAGAAGGATATAAGTGGGCACGGTATTTTAAGGGTGTTAAGACAGGATCGTATGTGGTTAACAGAGATATGGCTAGTACACTTAGATTAATTGCTTCTCGAGGTTATGAAGAGTTCTACTATGGAGACCTCGCCGAACAACTCGTAGAAGAATTACAAGAACAAGGAGTGAACTTAGGTTTAGATGATTTCATGGAACATGAGAGCATTAAATTAAAGCCTTTAAAATTAGAAGTAGATGGTAAAGTTCTCTATGAGCTACCTCCCAGCACTCAGGGAGTAACAACACTCCAGTTAATTAGTGCGCTTTATGAGCAAGGCCTCTACAAGGAGCCCTTTGACTCTCCTATTAGAATTATAAAGTGGTCTGAGCCTACTAAGAACTCTTACATGTTCAGAGACTTATTCATTGGAGATCCAGACTACATGAGTATAGATCCTCAAATATATGTAAACTACTCAGCCGCAGAGACTATGTTAAAAAAACCACAGATGAATATTACACACAAGCACACATCTTCTGACACTACTTTCTTTATAGTTTCAGATAATGAGTCCATATTAGGCTTTATTCAAAGTCTCTTCTATCCATTCGGCTCGGGGCTCATAGCCAAGGGTTTTCCTGTTCAAAATAGGGCAATAGGATTCGCTAGGAGAGAAGGGTTGCCAAATAGCCCTGCACCTAAAAAAGTACCATTGCACACGCTCTCAATACTAGCTATTAGTGATGATAAAGAAAAATATATAATCGGGTGTGTTGGCGGAGACTATAGACCTCAACTTCACCTGAGAATTTATGAGAACATCTTTGTGTATAAAATGCCAATAGCAAAAGCTATTGAAGCACCTCGATTTATTTACACCGAATTCTATGATACTCAAGAAGTCGTAGTTGAGAAACCCCTTACTCCTCCTCAAAGTAATGGCATTGTAAAAATTAAGAGCATAGACTATTACTCTGCACCAGGCTATGTACACGTGGGAGTACTACGTGAAGGTAAGGTTGAGCTCACAAATGATCCGAGGAGTGAAGGAATAGCATTAGCTATTTAAAGGCGTGCGAAAACCTTGAATATTGAGCTCATATTACTTTTTACTTACCCTCTATTACTCTCACTTATAGCACTCGTTATTAGTATAATAAAATATATAAGAACTAAAAGATCTAAGAAGAGCTCTTTACCGAGCAACTAGGCCTTTAAAATATATATTTCCACTCCACGCTCTTCTCACAGCTAAGTTCTTCGCGATTAAATTATTTAAAGCCTCCACCCCTAGATCACCATACATCTCTTTTATTTCACTATATTTTAAAGGTATCCTCACAATGTAATTATAAAGTGCTGTTATAGTGTTTCTCCACGCTATTCTCCTCTTAATCGGTGTGAACACGTCTACACTTACTCTAAAGCCTGAATTTATCAATTCCTCTTTAACTCTATTAACATAGCCTTCAGGTGCTGGTTTTAGCACATGACCTTCCGAAGGCCTATCTACACGTTTAATTACTATGTTTTCTATTTTCGTGTTTCTCAAGTGTGCTATGGTTTCTGCTAAGTGATGTTGATCTGGATATATTAAATCCCCTATTCTGAAGACATGTAATTCTACCGTAATCTTATTCTTATTTAACATGTTAACGCTCTTCATCATTTCTAGGAACAGGTTAAAGTTATGCTCTAAATTCCACCCCAGAGAGACTTTGTCTTCACCATACCACATATAAGGTACTATTACATCATCTACGTAATCTAGGATTTCTCTGTGTTTTACAAGTCTTCCTATATTAACACTACTTGCATGAAGAAGTATTTTTGTCTTTAATCCACGATCGTTAACAAATTGACTTACGGCTTTCACAACGCTATCTAAATTGCTTAATACCAATGGATCGCCGAAACCCCACATGTAAATAGCATCTATGTTTAAAAAAATCTGTTTAAATACTTCTACAATTTCTTGAAGCTCGCTAATTATACTATTAACATCAACTCTTTGTTCTACTTCTCGCTCAAATCTCTTAGTTACACCAAGAGGACATGAAATGCAGTCGAGCGGGCATTTTTTAGGCGGTAAGAGAGGATCCGCGAGGATTACGTTGCCAATTATATTACTAAAGTAAAATCCATATACATGTAGTAATTGAATATTCATAGAGTCTACCTCGGTTTAAGCAACGCTATAAAAAAACCTTGACCTTGTATTCTATGAGGATATATTCTATATACACTATGTGAAAAAGCATATTTTCCATAACCACTTTCTAAATATGGATAATTTATCTTCACAAGGTCAACGTCGTGTTCTACTAGTACTCTCTCTATAATCTCTTCACCTTCAAGCGGATGTATACTACAAGTGGCGTATAGAACTAGTTTACCTTGTTTAAGGAGATTTGAAAGTAACGAGTACTGTATTATGTGTGCACGTTTAATTAAATTTCTACTTAAGCGTATTTTAAATGCTGGATCATCATATATCGCTCCACTATTACTACATGGAGCATCTAGTAATACCATATCAAATTTAATATTGTAATTAATTCTTCTCGAATCTCCCTGAATTATTAGTACTATTGGATTTACTTGAAACGTTATTAATGAAAATGTTTTTGGTATAATTCTTACTCTTCTCTCGCTTAAATCAACGGCTACTAAACGTTTTACCTTGCAGTTACTTGCTACCTGGACGAGTTTTAGACCAGGAGAACTACACGCGTCAAGAAAATCACCTAGCGCATAGCTCTGTGCAATTAGTCCTACAATGTAAGAGCTTATATCTTGTGGTATTACGACTCCTTTAAGAATACATGGGTTTTTACCGATCTTCTCAAAAGGATCTTTTAATTGAAAAATATCGTGAAACACGTCGTGGCGTTTAACATCTAATTTAGAGCTCTCTAGGCAGGCTATTACTTCTTCAAGCGCATATCTAGACAAATTAGCCCTTAGCCATCTCTTCCTGGTATTGAGGGATTTAAACATCAACTCTAAATCAACTAATGATATTTTACTAGATAGATCTTTTATTAGCCATAGAGGATAACTATAAAGAAGGGAGATCTTCGTTAATTTTGAGAAATTTTTAGCGGTGTTTTCTATGTCTTCTTTAATTAATTGCCATGTAAAACCCCTCTTATAGAGATATTCTACAATACCTTGAATGCTGGATTTAAATCCAAAATATCCCGCTAAGAACTTTAAACTATGATAATACATTACAATATTGTAGAGGAGTCGATAATATTGTTCGGCTTCTCGCTCACTAAGTCTATATTTTCTCACAATACTTCTGTATGTGCTATTAAACCCTTGTTTCTTAATAACTACAGACTTTAAAATCATAGTGGTAAGAAATCTCGCTTTTTCCAGGTTAATTACCAACACTAATTACCCTGTAAGAATGCAGAGCAAGCGTTTATTAATATGGTGTCTCGACAACTCTAATATTCCTCCCCGTGGTTTTCTTCCACGTGTATTCTAATCCTCTGTACTTCATATTAGAGAGCTCTGTCACGTTATTAGTAAATAACAACCTTATATCATCTATTCCGAGAATAATCATGGCAAGTCTATCTACACCAATTCCCCAGGCCGCGGCATTATAGCCTGAACACCTCAACATTTCCATAACTTCTGGCCTAAACATACCGCCGGGAAATACCTCTATCCAACCCAATTTAGGATGTTTAACATACCCCTCTACACTAGGCTCTGTGAATGGGAAGTAACCTGGCTTAAACCAGACTTCTTTTAAGCCAAGTGCTGCCGCGAGCTCTTTAAAGAAGAAGAGCAAGTGTTTAAAATTCACGTTTTTACCAACAATAACACCATCTAGTTGATAAAACTCCATACTGTGCTTAGCATCAAGATTCTCAGGTCTAAAATTCCTGTCAATAGTAAACACCCTATACTCTCCTCCACCACGCTCGTAGAGAGCCCTAGCCGTAACTGCTGTCGTTTGACTCCTAAGGACTAATTTTAGAGCTCTAGCTGGGTTCCAAACGTAACCCCACCCAGCCTCATGAACTCTCTTAACAGAGTCTAGGAGATTAGGGGTTATTTGAGCCGTTAGTGTTGTTTTCAAGAAGAATGTATCATGTATTTCACGTGCCGGGTGATCTTGAGCTTGGAAGAGAACATCGAAATTCCAGAGTTCTGCTTCAACATGTGGACCTTTAACTTCTTCGAATCCCATACTCAACATGATCTCTCTTAGCTCATCAATGAATTGCATAAAGGGATGTTTCTTTGGAACAGGTAGATCTGGTAATTCTACTGTAAGATCGAATTCTTTAATTATATATTTATCTGGCTCTTTAGCTATTTCTGGTCTTATAACGGTAACTAGTTCTTTTTCTCTTATTAGACCATTACGCCATGCATCAAGGAGTTTATTAAGTGCTCTCACTTTTAAAACGCTTCTTTCACGTGTTTCAATAATCCTTCTCCTCTTAGCTAATACTATAACCTCTTCTTTCACACTTCCACCATTCACGAGATTTAGGATTAATTCACGTATTTCACGAGCTTTACTAATAGTTTCTAGGCATTTAGAAACATCTTTCACAAAGAGCTTGTCGTTTTCAATACTCACACACCTTGATTTTATTAAGTATTGAAGTCCTATACGGGCATCTTCACTTAACACACCTTGATTTTCTACACATTTTAAGAACTCTTCTAAGAGTAACCCAATACACTTCTCTACTACACCATATACCTGCTCTTCTGGTAACCCCTTTTCAATATATTTCTTGCCAGTCTCGCTAAGAACATATTCTACAGTTTTATAGCGCTCAATTCGAATAAGTTCTTTACGTTCAAGCTCAGCTAGATCTCTCATTAGGTCTTCACGTTTAATTCCGAGAGCTCTTGTTAACTCCTCTACATCAACCTCTAGCCTTTCCACTAAGAGCTTTACAATTCCATATTGCTTGGGAGTAATGTAAATATTATTGCTTATCAATTAATTAACCACCTATACTATGTAGTTTTATCTCTTAAAGCTTAAAATTCTAGTTTCAATTTGTTTTTGTTGTCTTTATAACTTGAAACAGCCATTTTCATAAAGTGGCTTTGGGGATTACTTAGAACATTGTCAATAAGACCTTCTTCAACTATTTCCTTATTTTCAATTACTATAATTCTATCGGCGATATATTGTGCTATGGAGAGATCGTGTGTTACCAGTAAAATCGCAGGTTTAAACTGTTCATATATATCATTAATTAAATTTATTATTTGGGCTTGTACAGAGACGTCTAGCGCCGATGTAGGTTCATCTAATATAAGCACCTCTGGTTCTGATACTAAAGCTCTCGCAATTAGAACTCTCTGCCTCATACCCCCGCTAAGCTCTTCAGGATACATTTCTAAGACCTTTTCAGGTAAACCTACAAGTTTTACTATAGATTTAACTTTAGACTCGATCTTAGACTCCTTATATCCTCTAATCACATGTGCTTCTAGAGGTTCTCTTAAAATATCTTTTACTCTTAGCATTGGATTAAGAGATTTAAAGGGGTCTTGTGGAACATAACCTATCTTCTTGAGAATTTTTACTCTTTCTCTCCATGGAAGTCTATATATGTCGTACTCGTAGATAAAAACCCTACCACTAAATGGTTTTAATAAGCCTAGGATGACTTTAAGTAGAGTTGTCTTTCCAGAACCACTGCTCCCCACAATAGCGATTCTCTCACTTTTATTTACACTGAGATTTATGTTTTTAAGTACTATATATCTGGTCTTTATCAATGATCTAATGCCTGGCGGCGTTATAAGATAGCCTGCTGTTACATTTTCTAGCTTTATAATGTATTCAGGGTTTTTCATAACCATGGTGCCTCCAGAGCTTTCCAACACTTTGAAAAATGCGAGTTTTCAATTACCTGAATTTGTGGATCAGAATAGCACTCTTTACTCTTATAAGGACACCTATCGAGGAAAAGACATGCCTGATATTCCTTACCTAGGCTAGGAGGTTCTCCCGGTATGGGTTTAAGTCGCTTTTTAACACCGAGAATGGGTGTAGTTTCCAAGAGCATCTTTGTATATGGGTGTCTCGGATTTCTCAGTACCTTTTCACGAGGCCCCACTTCCATGATCTTGCCAGCATACATAATAGCTATATAATCACATATGGTGCTTGTAGTTAGAAGATCGTGTGTTATAACTATCAGTGTTTTCTTAAATTCTCTTTGAAGTCTACCTAAGAGCTCTATTATTTGGAGTCGCAAATGTGCATCGATAAACGATGTGGGTTCATCTGCTACTAATATCTGAGCGTTTGTTGCTAAGGCTAAGGCTATTATTACTCTCTGTTGCATACCGCCACTAAGTTCATGTGGATATTTCTCGAGCACACTAGAGTCAAGATTAACTTTCGGAAGAATCTCCATAGCTATTTTCTTAGAAAATTCTCTATCACTTTTAAAATTGCTTCTAAGCACGTAATAGAAATGCTCTTCGACTGTTAAAAAGGGATTTAAACTTGTGCCAGGGTTTTGTGGTATATATGCAGTTATTTTACCACGAATACCATTGTAATTTCTCAACTGACCATTAATCACAACATGATCAAATAATTTCAGCTTACCATCTGTTAAAGCATATGGCGGTAATATACCTGTAATAGCACTAGCAAGCGTTGATTTACCACAACCACTTTCACCTATGATACACAGCGTAGTTCCTTCTTCAACTACTAAGTCTACACCTTTTACAGCCCAAAACACTTCATCCTCAATTATATAGCCTACTTTTAAATTCTCCATTACTATAGCTAAAACCACAACCTCCACCTGCGTCTCAACCGTGGATCTATTTCTTCTCTTAAACAGTCACCTATCAGGCTAAAACCTAGAGTAACCAATAAGAGAAATACTCCGGGAAACACTATAAGCCAGGGGGCTTGTGTAAATACTTCAACTCCACCACCATAGAAAACACTCTCATAAAGTATTACACCCCACTCGGGATATCCCGGCTGTACACCAAGGCCTAGAAAGTTTATTGCTGCAGCTTCTAAGAGGACGCTTCCGAGATCTGTGATAGCTTGTGCTATAAGTGGCTGAATAATATTAGGTACTATATGACGATGTAGTATCTTAAGGCTATGTAATCCCGCTAGTCTCGCTAATATTACATAGTCTAATTCTACCACGCCTCTTGCGTAAACATATGCTATTCTGGCATACCAAGCCCACCATGTCATTATAAGAGACGATATTGTCACATGTATGCCATGGCCTAGTGTTAATCTTAATACTAATGCTATAACTATAGTTGGCATAGCCATGAATATCTCAGTAAAATAGTTAAGTAAAACTTCCACCAGGCCTCTTAAATATGCTGCTATAGCTCCCAGGAGTAATCCAAGTAAGAAACTTATAGTTATTACAATAAAGACTTGTAATAATGCCGTTCTAGTACCCATTATTACTCTTGAGAAGAGATCTCTACCTAACGAGTCTGTTCCAAAAATATGCTCTATAGATGGTGGCAAAAGCCTTCTCGCCTCAACATCTCGAGGAACATATCCTAATCCTTCTTGAGGACGTGGTACTATATATGGCGCAAGTATAGCTAAGAAGATTGCGACGAGCGATATCACTATACCTATTTTAAATCGAATTTTTCTAAGACTCCTGCGCAGTATAATGAAAGATCTTCGTATCAACGCTCACAGCCTCACTCGCGGATCTATTATTGCTTGTAAAATATCAACAAGAGTATTTACGATAATGTAAAAAATCGCGATAAAAGCTATCAACGTAATTGCTATTTTGAAATCAGCTGTATTTAAGGCGCTTATCAATAAACTACCTAAACCCCTCCTACCAAATATGGACTCTACGACCATTGCGTCAATAAGGCTATATGTGAATGAAAGCCCAGATATCTGCACAAGCGAGGGAATTATAGATCTCACCACGAAGTGTCTAATTATAATACCTCTCTCTACACCTAGCGCAATAGAGGCTTTAACATAGTCTTCTAGTAAACTCTCTGCAACTAATACTCTAACAAGCCTTGTAAGTGCACCAATAGGATATACAGATATGGCTAGTGCAGGAGGAATCATCCTTAGAAGAGAATCTACGAATACACGTACATTTCCCTGAAGTATGCTATCAAGTAGATAAGAGCCTGTAATAGTGTTAAATTCTGTTTCAGCTATTAGTCTCGGAGATGCTGTACCATATACAGATATTTTCGAAATAGTAAAAGCTAGTAGAAGTAGCGTCGCTAGCCAATATGTAGGTGTGCTAGCAAGCACTACACTAGCTGGTTGAATAATACTATCAAAGATACCGCCGCGCTTTAGAGCCGAGTATAGTCCTAGATAAAGTGCAATTGGTACTGAGATAATATACGCTATTAATGTAAGTTCAAATGTACTCATAAAACTAGTAATAATCGCCTGGACTACCGGTAACCCTTTATAAGCAATACTAAAACCAAGATTACCTGTAAAGAAATTATACATGAATATCGCTACTTGCACATATATGGGTTTATCTAGTCCTAATTCTTCTCTAGCTAGTTGAACAGCTCTAGTTGCTCCAGGTCCTCTCGGATTACCAGCCCACTTTACAGCAGGGTCTCCGGGGGTAGCTAAGATCAACACATAAGAGAACACTACAATCCCAACTATAACGCAGAGTGCGAGGATTATTCGTTTAAAAATATAATTTAGACTAATAGTCAATTCTAAGACCTCACAGATACAAGCTCAAATCTTATAACAAATGTGTACATTGGGTTTAGAGCTTCCTGCGGCATTTCAATTCTACTAGAATATGTAAATGGTCTAATTTCATCCCAAAGCCCTACAGCTACAGCTTCTTCAAATAATAATATCTGAGCATCCTTGTAGAGTTCTAATGCACGCGTATAATTAACCCCTTCTAATGTCAATGCTTCTTCAATAAGACTATCAAATTCCGGGTTCTCATATCCGGCAAAATTCCACTCTTTTGATTCACTATGAAACATTGCATATAGATAGTCAAATGGCGAGGGCATTGTTGGCCACCAGTCTGCAAGGATCAAGTGTGGAGTGCTCTCTGGACTAGTCCATACACCCTTAGCAATATCTTTTAATCTAGCCCAGTCTTGTGGATTTAGCTCTACTTCAATTCCAAGCTCACTCATTCTTGATTTAAATAACTCAGCAAATTTACGTGTTTCTTCATAGTCTACTTGATATAGTAGTTCGATCTTTATTGGCATCTTCACGCCGGAAAATTCAAGGTATTTTTTCGATGTCTCGAGATTATGATTGTACTTTAATCCTTCTACATGTCCAGGAAAACCGTGTGGAATTACTCCACTAGCTTCAAGTGCAAATCCATATACGGCTACTTGTACTATTTCTGTTAAGTTTAGTGCATATGCTATTGCGAGCCTGAAGTAGGATATGTTTGTAGGATATCTCTTAGTATTAAAGAAAAGTACAAAATTATGAAAGGTACTTACATTAATTACCTTGAAACCTTTTTCTACAAGATCTCTGATAGTAGTACGTGGAACACTACACGCTATATCTATTTCGCCTGCTAATAGACCATGATATTGAGCTGGCGGCTCTTTGACAATCTTTATAATTACCACATCTGGTGCATATGGATTGTTAACAACGCTCCAACCCCACCACTTGTTAAACTTTTCAAGGCGTATTTCTCTAGTAGGATCATAGCTTATTAGCTTATAGGGTCCTGTACCAATAGCGTTTCCCTTATTAAACCAGTCTTCGAGTGCTTTATCGTAAATGCTACTTGCACCGCTTTTCTCAAGAGCACTTGGCGAAAATATGTAAGCAGCATATGATGCAGAAGCTAGCAAGTCGAGTTTCTGAGGATATTTTAGCTTGAATTTTACAGTATACTCATCTACTACTATAATCTCGTCTACAGCATCCCAAATATAGCCTGCACCTCTACCTGTCTCTCTATAAATATCTCTCGCCCTCTCTATACTCATTTTTACCGCAGTAGCATTAAATGGTGTTCCATCGTGAAATACTACATCTCTTCTTAAATGAAAGATCCACTCTTTACCATCTTCGCTGCTCTCCCAGCTTAATGCTAATCTAGGCTCTACTTTACCCGTAGTATAATTGTAATATGTTAAAGTCTCATATATAGAGCCTAGAACTACAAGACCTGTGTCATCTTCTAAACTAGGATCTATCCCAGTAATATCATCGTTGTAAGCGTAAACGACAATCTTTGATCTCGGAGGCTGATGCAGCATAGTTAACAGAGCTATTAGAATTATCACTAAGATAAATACCGCTAATAACACAATATATATTGTTCTTAGCGGTTTCAACTTGACAAGTTCCCTCTTCGTGAAAAGCTAACATTATTTGAGTTTTTAAGGTTGTCCCCGAAGAAAAATTATTTAACCTCCTCTACAACGTACCATAATTCCTCATAACAGTACTTAAATAGAAGCTAAATAGGGATTTTTAATTACTCTAAGTATTTCACAGAGAACAAGTGTGAATTTAAATAAACTTAAAGAATTAGTAAACTGTTCTGAGGAGATCTTCGCCTCTTAGGATAGAAAGAGACTCTATTCAACTGTTTAAATATATAAAAATCGTGTAGCGGGTTTAGTAAAAGTAGTAATATAAGGGCTTTCATAATTCGAACAGTTACTTCTACATGTAGCTATATTTAAACATTTATTTTAAAATACCTTTTTTACCATCTTTTCGTACTAAAGATATTTTTAAGGTGTTAATAGTAAAAATAATTGGTGATGGTTTTAATGCACTATACTAGTTTATTTGTAGATGTTAAAGAGAGAAGATATTGGAGAGAGGAATACCCGCTTAGAGAGGTCTGTGGTCCCGTAGAATTAGGAGTAAAATTGCACTTGGAGAGATTTGAGTCTTGGCGTAAGCCAATATATCACCCTGATAATGTGCTAGTTATTGGTAGAGGTATTTTTGCAGGCTCAAAGCTGTATGGAGCTCATAGACTTATTGCGGTTTTTAGAAGCCCATTAACAACAGGGTTACATATTTGTGCTCTTGGAGGTGCAGCTTATCAATTTAATTTAAATGCAGATTCTCTAGTAATTAGTGGCATGAGTGAAAAGCCTACTGTTTTAAAAATAATATGTAATCATGAGGATTATTTAAAAGTAGAATTCTATGAAATAGAGTTAAAAGAGCTTGTTCATATATGGCGTGATTATAGAGGTCTTAAAGGTGTTTATGCACTTCAAGAATATCTTCTAGACGTTTTTAGGGATTTTTACGAGAAATATAATGCTAGGAGTATTTTAGTGGGTCCTGGATCTCTACACACCAATGTCGGTGCATTAGTATCTTTAACCATAGTTAAAAATAAAATAGACTATGGAAGTGAGGACTTCGCCGCGAGAGCTGGGGGTGGTAGTGTTCTTTTGAGAGCTCACAATGTTGCAGCCATAGTATATGGTGGTAAACACGATAGATCTTCTAAACTCCCAAGAGAACTCGTAGATATCTCAGCTTTAAATAAAATATCAGTGGAGATTTTAGGTAAGCCCTATATACAAGCGGTTATTGATGCTGGTGTTAAGTATAGATATGACCCTAAGATCAATAGTGGTGGTACTTTTGGTGGGAATTATCCACAATTAGGAATTACAACCCCCATGCTTAACTGGAAAACTATATATGAGAGTAAAGAAGTTAGAAAGAAACTACACGACCTTATAATGAAGTATATGTGGGAGATATTTAATAAAGAGGCTATCGAGACCCGAAGTTGGAAAACATGCGGTGAACCTTGTCCACTAGCATGTAAAAAAGTGCGTAAAAACAAGTTTAAGAGTGATTATGAACCTTACAATGGATTAGGACCTTTTATAGGAGTATTTCACATACATGAAGCAGAAAAAGTTGTCGAGTTAGCAGATGCATATGGAATAGATGCTATTGAGCTTGGCTATATTATAGGATTCATTTTAGAAGCTGTTTCAAGGGGTCTTCTTAAACCAGAAGATGTTGGAATCTCTGGCGTTCCTGAATTTGAACCTTCAAGTCTGAGTGAGAAGTCATCTATGGTAAACTCGAAATTGGCTATAGAACTCGTAGAACACCTAGCATTTGGAACAAATCCAATAGTCAGACTTATTGGTGAGAGAGGTTTGAGAGATGCTGCAAGAATTTTAAATATATTGTACAATGAGAGATGTAATACCCTTGGAGTAAAATTCTCTGATCTCTTAGTTTATGCTCCATTTGGTGATAGAGGACATATAGGGCCAAATTACTACTGGACACCTGGACTTGTAGCTCCCCTCTATATACTAGGCAAGTATTGGACTTTCTACTCTGGCATCTTTATAGAACCAGAAGATTTCGCCATCAAGTGCTTTGAGAGAGCAGTTTATGAGTTATTAATAGAGAACGCTGGTTTTTGCAGATTTCATCGAGGATGGGCAGAGAAGCTGCTACCTATACTTATGGAGAGGTTTTTTAACATTGAGAAACCCTTAGATAGAGCTAAGAGTATCTATAAACTAATAGTAAAATACCAGAAGCTAGCAGGAGCTTATCCTACACCATGGGATTCTAGTAGAATTATAGACTTCATGGCAAAAGCTGCAGAGGAATATGGAAATACTAGGTGGACTAAGCTATTTAAAGAGAACGCTGAAAAAGCTGCCATGGAATGGTGGAACAGATTCTACAATATGCTTGAAAAACTTCTTAAGGAGTGAAATAGACATTCCTTAAGCATTCTATACTTTTATTGTTTTTAAACTAGGTAGAGGGAATTATGTTAGGAGTGTGTTTATGAGTAGTGTGAGAGATTGCATTATTGAAACGTTAATAGCTGCTTTAAGTGAGGTCTTTAAGTTAAATAGTGAAGCTGTGA
>Ga0326760_1000013_pt1 | contig 125540 bp, 137 predicted proteins | sample GCREP_S_FD_207668 | JGI IMG/M metagenome (GOLD analysis project Ga0326760, IMG submission 207668) | Hot spring sediment microbial communities from Geyser Creek Basin, Yellowstone National Park, WY, United States - GCR.EP_S | ecosystem: Environmental > Aquatic > Thermal springs > Near-boiling... | reverse complement strand
CCTCTATCCCTATCCCCCTCTGGAAGGAGCTTAAGTATAGATGGAAGTTCTCGATGACGCTCATAGTTGGTACGAGGGAGAACCTCTGATAGACCATGCTTATACCGTTCCTCATCGAGTCCCATGGCCCCTTGAATGAAACAGCCCTTCCGGAGAAGATTATCTCCCCGCTAGTTTGCTTTATCTCCCCATAGAGGATCCTCATGAGCGTAGTTTTCCCAGCCCCGTTCTCCCCTAGGAGGCCGTGGATCTCGCCCTCCGAGGCCTCGAAGTCCACCCCCCTGAGGGCTACTACGCCATCAGGATATACTTTAGTTATCCCCCTCATCTCCACCAATTTCAACGATAACACCTCCAAAAGATGAACCTCCTGAAGAACTGAGCTTCAAGTTATCTGAAGCTAAAAGTCCCATATCTCGTTGAGGGCGCGATAATATAAAAAATTTAAGGGAGAGTTAGCCCTTCTCCAGGGCAGCATCCAGGTTCCCGGCGAGAAGCTCCCTGATTATGGAATCATATTCATCGTGATTAGCTGGCATCTTGAACTTTATCTCTCCCTTCATTATCTTCTCCTTGAGTTCATCGGCTATCCTCTGAGCGTCTCCAGGTATATAAGCCTTCCTCTGCTGATCCACGATCTTCACGACATCATCGGGAGTCATATCCCTCAATTGCTTCGCCTCATAGGCGAGAGTAGCGAACTCCTTCACACCATCGAGGTCCCATACTCCGACTCCTCCTTCCTTGAGTCCAAGAGTCGTTATCCCTCCCTTCCAAGTCCCCTTTACTACCATCTCTATAGCGGTGTAAACAGCGACGTCTACCCTCTTAGCTCCACTCAGCGGTATATCCTTCGGGGATATCCATTCCTGACTAGCATCCTGGCCTATGGCTAGGGCTGCGATCTTCCCCTGCCTGTAGTTCCACTCCTTAACGGCGTTGAACATGCCTATATGCGTCAAGCCAGCTAGACCGTAGAGGACCTTGACGTCCTGTTGGAGCAGCGTCATGGCAGCGTTGTAGCCAGCTTGTGTATCAGTGAAGGTACCGGTGTACTGCCAGACGAAATCCATCCTCTGTCCCGTGGCCTTCTCATAGTACTTGACACCGTAGAGATAGCCTATGTGGAACTTCCAGAGGGGAGGGATGTCCATCCCAGCTACAGCACCAACTTTGTTCCCTCCTAAGGACTTAGCCATCCCTGAAGCTAATACTCCGACAATTGCTGCGCATTCCTGCTCCCTGAACAGTATATCTACCTCGTTCTTCCTCACGACTCCAGTAGTAGCATCTATTAATGCGAACTTCTGATCTGGGAATTTATCAGCCGTCTTGTTCAGAGCATCAGTCCATAGGAACCCTATCAAGACTAAGAGGTCGTACTCGCCCCTCTTACTCAGATCCTCAAGTAATGGGACCATGTCAGCGAGTGATTTAGGTGTTAGAGTCTCTATTTCTATACCGAAATCCTTCTGAGCCTTAGTAGCTCCTAGATAGGCCATGTCATTGAAGCTGAGATCACCCCTCCCTCCGACATCGAAGAGTATAGCGACCTTGACCTTCTTAGTGGGAGTCGGTTGGACTGGCTGGAGGAGGAAGTAAGCTGCTACAACAGCCACTACTATTATCAAGATGAGGAGGGCCGCCCCCACCTTACTCAGACCATCTCCCCTCATAAGGGGCACCTAGACATAGCGGAGCGGAAGCTTAAAAGCTTGGGGATGGGCATCAACTCCGCGATGAGGGCTCTAGTGCTCCACGCTCCGAGGGATCTGAGGCTCGAAGACGTTGATGAGAGGAGCCCTGAGAATGGATGGGTCAAAGTGAGGGTCAGGAGAGTCGGTATATGCGGCACTGACAAATCTATTTACCTCGGAGATTACGCAGTGAGGAAGCTCCCCATAATACTGGGGCACGAGATCTCGGGCGAGGTAGTTGAAGTGGGTGAGGGCGTTGATGAGAGGATTATAGGGCAGAGAGTAACTAGCGAAATCAATTTGAGCTGTGGGGAATGCTCCTTCTGTAAAAGAGGATTGAGGGAGCATTGCTTGAGGAGGGAAGCATTGGGGATAAGCTTAGATGGTGGAATGGCAGATTACGTGCTGACCAGGGCTGATCTCATCCATCCAATAGGTGATCTGAGCTGGCTTCAGGGCGCATTCATCGAGCCTTTAGCGGCCGCATTGAAGCCATTCTTCCTCATGCCCCCTCCCCCCTCATCCAGAATAGCCGTAGTGGGTGTGGGAACGATAGGCCTCCTCTCAGTTCAGATATCAGCACTTTTCGCCCCTAAGAGGCTCGTAGCTATCTCAAGGAGGAGGAGCAGGAAATCAGAGTTAGCTGAAATATTTGGAGCTGAGTCGATGACTGTTGAGGAGGCTTTAAACTTGAAGGGAGAGTTCGATCTCGTTGTAGAGGCATCGGGATCCCCAAACGGTCTCGAAATAGCTCTTAATCTCACTAGGCCCAGGGGAACGATATTCGCTAAATCCACGCACGGTAAGGAGGTTTCATTCGATTACACGCGGGCTGTCGTGAATGAGATAATCATACTCGGGAGCAGATGCGGCCCGTTCGATGCAGCAATAGAGCTCCTCAGGAAAGGGAAGGTGAGAGTGGATGAGCTGGTCACATCTGTCTACAAGCTTGAGGAGGGAGTAGAGGCATTCATCAGGTCCTTAGATCCGGATGAATTGAAAGTACAGCTGGAGCCATGAGTCAGTAGAGGAAGATGTAATTCACACCTCTCAGCTTCTCGGATAGGGAGGCTTTGATCCTCCTATAGTAGGCATTCAAGTCCTCCGCACTCATCTCCCCCATACTTATCCCGGGCTTCTCCCTGAATCTATCGAAGTAAATGAGATCCGATAGACCCTTCACCTCCTTCACTAGAGCCAATATGTCCTCTAAAGCCGCTCCCGGTATTATAGGCCCTATGAATGTGAAAGTCCTTATTCCAGCTTCCTTGAGCTTTTGAAGAGTATAAATCCTATCCTTCACGCTGGAAGCCCTCGGCTCTAATGCTCTCCTCATCTCATCATCCAGAGTGATTATCGTGAGGCCCACGCTCGCATCACTGAACCCGCTTATGATATCGAGATCCCTCAAGACCAGACTGGACTTAGTCTGGATTATGATGGGCCAATCCCTCTCTAATAAGAGCTTCAGTATCCCCCTGGTTATCGAGAAGGAGGATTCCGCGGGTTGATAAGCGTCAGTGAGCGAGGATATGTAGACCACGCCCCTAGCCTTCCTGATGATCTCCTTCTCTAGTAGCTCGATGGCGTTCAGCTTAGCGTAAACGTAGCTCCCCCAGGCGCCCGAGTAACCCATCCTCCTCGTGTAATATTGAGCGTAACAGTAGGAACATGCGTGGGAGCAGCCTATGTAGGGGTTCACGCAGTAGTCACCGATGGAGCTCCTATTCAGTATGCTCTTCGCCCTTATCCCTTCCATTACGATTTTATACTCCGGGCTCACAAAAACTTAACCCCATGAAGAAGCTGAAGATACTATCGAGTGACTTCAGTGTCAGGGAGATAAAGGAGCTTGAACTGATATCTGAGGGACTGCCAGAGCATTCTCTAGATTTGAAGGAGATATCTGGTTCCTCTCCTCCGGAGATCTTCGTGGGGAGGTCGGGATACCCCAAGGTCTATGTAGGGCCCCTGATACCTCCCTTCCATGGTGACTCCAGGCACTTAGCGATGCCGGAAACTTGGTTCGGGAAGGGGCTCGATGAGATAATAAGGATGAGGATCCAGTTAGTCAGGGGAAAATTGAGAGTAGATGTGAGGGCTCAGGACAAGTTAGTTGAGGAAATGAGGGAGGCTATGCTCTCAGAGAGCCCAGTTCAAACCGAAGCCAAGCTGAAGAATAAGCCCAGAGGCTACATATTATCAGAGGATTTTCAGCCCTTCGGACCCTCAGCTCTCCTGGAGGAACTGAGGATGGAGCCTGGCAGGGCTGATCCCAGGATAGAGAGGCTCTACTACGATAGGGATGTCGCAGCAACTGAGGCGATCGAGGAGCTCTACTCCTCCGGGCTCCCGATCTCAAGGATACAGCAGAGCTTGAGCGCTGGGCTCTTAGGAAGGAGGAGGAAGTTCGTCCCCACTAGATGGGCGATAACTGCTGTCGATGATCAAGTATCGAGGCATTTAATCGATAAGATAAGGGATATGCAGGAGATCGGGGAGTATAGAGTGTACTTGGGGGAGTACCTGAACAATAGGTGGGCTATAATAATGATCCCTGGCCCTTGGAGCTACGAATCGATAGAAGCCTGGTTCCCGGGCATAATCACGGATTCCCTAGCTATAGCTGGAGACTTCGAGCCCTTCTGGGGTAGGCGTGAGTACGCTAGCATGGGGGGTTGTTACTACGCCGGCAGGCTCGCGGTCTCCGAGGAGCTCATGAGGATGGGGAGGCAGGCATCAGTCCTCATACTCAGGGAAGCTTACCCGGGCTACGTACCGATAGGCGTTTGGAACGTGAGGGAGAGCGTGAGGAACATACTGAGGGGGAGGCCGGAGGTATTATCTAGCTTAGATGAATGCCTCAAAATAGTTAGAAGATGGTTTTCCCTCCCGATCAAAGTATGGATGAATAGTTCGAGGCTCCTTAAGATGAGAGCCCATCAAATTAGCTTGGAGGACTTCCTTTAGATTTTTAAGCGATTACATCAATCTCAATGGGATCTGAAATGGATGAGTGTGCTATATGCGGGAGGGGAAATGTAAGTTTACTATGGGCACGTCATAAGGAGAGGGGAGGGATCTGGGTCTGTGCTGAATGCTGGAAGAAATTATATGAGGATAATATGTTAGTATATGGATCCGGAGAATCAGGATGCTCCTGCTGAATTAAGATATCTTACCCCTCGGAAGCTTCAAAGAACCTATTATGAGCGGTATCAGTAGCAGAGATGCTAATGAGAAGAGGAATGGAGCAGAGAACCCGTAAATAAATCCTCCTATAGCTGACATAGTGCCGGAGAGGCTCCCCTCTATGAGCCCGTTTATAGCGTTTATCTTGCCCCTGATCTCCTCACTAGTCAGATCGAAGAGTAGAGCTTGAGAAGCAGGCGAGGATGCGAAGATTACGTTCACGATGAGAGCTATAGAGAAGGAGAGGGGATCCCTAGCTAGGGAAATGAGGAGAAGCCCGAGGCAAGCTGATAGATATCCTAGAGCCATCGTGAGATTCCTACCGATCCTATCGGAGAGGTAACCCGAGATGAGAAGGGAGATCGTTGATATAACTGCTGTCAATGTCGATAGCAATCCCCAGAGTTCGAGGGATAGGCCCAAGTATTTCACAGCGTATACTTGGAGGTAAGGATAAGCCATGTTGTAGACCCCGATGACAGAAGAGCTTATCAATATGAGCCTCCCCAGATCCCCTCTCATCGATCTCAGGGCACTCCTATACTCCTTAATAGCGTGTCCAAAGCTCATCTCAGTTCTTGAACTGTAGGTCTCCACTAGGAGGAGCCTAATCATCCCGGATAGCAGGGTAGAGAGGAAGACCAGGAGGAAGAGGATCCTCATCCCCCTCTCCAGCCCGTGAGAGGATACCACTAGAGTAGCCAGGGGCGGGCCGGCTAGCCCCAGGAGTTGCGAGGGGGCGTTCATCAGGGAGACGCCAGAGCCCCTCCTCTCGCTCGGGAGTATATCGCCCACTAAAGCCGCGAGGGCCGGTTGGTACATGAGAGCTAGAGAACATATAAGATTCCCGATCAATAGGAACCTCCAATCTGGTGCGAATACGAATATCAAGTTGGAGAATGCGTACAAGATAGTCATAGGTACGATAACCCTTTTCCTTCCCAAGACGTCTGCTAAATACCCTCCGAAGAGCCTCGAGATGGACAGCGTGATCATTGAGGCTAAGTTTATCAATCCCACATCTACTATGCTCCCCCCGAGCTCTAGGACGAAGAGTGAGAAGTAGACATTTACGGCTGATGTGAAGGGGTTCATGAGGGCCCACGTCACCGTTATTATTATGAAATTCCTCCTGGAGTTCACGGGAGGCGCTCGAACATCTAGTTAAAAAACTTAACATCCATGGAACCTCGGAGCCCCTGAGAGATCGCGACTCATAGCCCCTTGATAGGATGGGAGGGCCATCCCTCAGCTAAACCATCGGGATCGTATGCCACTAGTCCCCTGACTATCGTGAGGGATGCTCTAATTCCCGAGATATCGTAACGATTAAGGGACCAGGGGCTTGTATCTAGGAGAGTCAGATTGGCCTCGGACCCTATGCTCAACTCGGAGGAGTAGATCTTGATAGCCTGATCTAAGCTTAAAGGCTTCACTCCGAGTTCTCCACCAGTCAAAGCAGCTTCAATACTCATCCAAGGGTTCTCGGGCTCGACTGGGGCATCGCTGCTCCCCCTAATTTTCAATCCCACCTCTAGCATATCCGAGAACCTGTAAGCGTATTTGACTCTCTCCCCGAGCCTCTTCCCGAGCCACCAGTCTGAGATAGTGAAGTGAGGTTGGACAGCTATGAGTTGGGGCTTAGCTTTAGATAACCTCTCTAATAGGTCCTGAGGGATCAGGGAGGCATGTTCTATCCTCAAATTACTAGCTCCCATCTCCAGGGCTTTTATCACTTCCTCGAGGGCCCTATCCCCTATCGCATGCACAGCGAGCACTTTGCCCCTCTCAGCCAGGGAGCGTGAGAGAGCATAAATCTCCTTCCACCCCTTGAGTAGCACTCCGGAGTTCCCGGGGTCATCCTCATATTCCTCTCTGAGGGCAGCAGTCCTCGCTCCGAAGCTACCATCAGCGTAAACTTTGACTCCCTCAACTAAAGCATCATCTGAGCTCAGCCCCTCTGAGAGGTAGAGTCTCACTCTTATAGGCGCTTCTAAACTCTTGAGGATCCTGAGTTCCTCTAGCGAGGCATCCATGCTGTGAACTTCAGTTATTCCGTAGCTCAGGAGCCTCTTCATCGCCTTCAGGAGGGAAAGCTTGTCAATAGAGGATCTAACCTTCCTAATAGCGGAATAAAGTTCATCCTCGAATAAAAGATCCTTCCCTATCCCCAGCTCCTTCATGGCCCTCGAATTCAACACGCCGGCGTGCAAGCATATCCTAGTGAGAAGCAGGGGGTTCTCCGGGCATATATCATCTAGATCCTCCTTCCTAGGATATCTTCCATCCCTGAAATTCTCCTGGTCCCATCCATGCCCTATTATCCATTCTCCAGGCTTAGAGACCCTCACCCTAGATTTAACTGCTTCCCTGAGCTCATCGATGCTCCTAATACCCCTCAGATCGAGGCTCCTCATCGAGAGAGCGTAGCTGAGAAGGTGCATGTGGGAGTCAACTAAACCGGGTATGAGGACCCTTCCATCAGCATCTAGGAACTTGGCCCTCCCCCTGTATTTCTCGCAGGTATCTGAAGTGCCAAAATCCACTATCTTCCCATCTTCAATTATTAAGCAACTCCTCTCATAACTCCCCATTATCCTCGCGTTCTCAATAGCTAGCAAATTTATCACCACTCAACTTAGGATCTAGAGGATAAAAATCAGAAGTCCATGGAATTTACTATCTCATCGGGTAGCTCCGGGCAGTTGAACTTGAGCCAGATCTTACTCTCCTCTATCTCAGCTCTCAGGAGCTCTTCAAATTCCTTCATGCTGTAATAACTGGTTGGCTTGAGTTCCTTGAGCCTCGAATCACTCAACCCCGGGACCTTCCTCGGGACGAGCACTTTATCGCCCCAGAAGGGATGGGGCTCGTATTCCACCACTCCCCTAGAGGATTGAAGGATGAAGAGCTCATCCTCCTCAATAGTGGGCTTAGATCCTCCCCTCACCCTGATCCTCCCATCAGATTCCTCGAATATAGGCTCCGGAACTGAGATCTTCACTCCCTTTATCTCCCTCTCTACCCACTTATACTCAGCGCCCACCCTACCGGTAGTGACGAATACGTAAACCTCTATATCCCTCCTCCTCAGCATCTCATAAAATCTGAGCACGTGCATAGAATCGCTTACCCCTATTGTAAACTCTGAAAACCTTGGAACATATCTTACTTTTCCTACGAGCTCCTTTGCCTGAGCTGGATGCCCTATGGTCTTCCCATCCGCCAGGAACTTCGCTGCTATAGCTGGATCCCTCACCCTCATCCAAGCGTAAGACGTGAAGTAGCTCGGGGAGAGGAATATAGCTGTAGTCAGGGGACCGCTCGATACTACATCATCGAAGAAACCCGTGTCCTCCAAGTATAGAACGGTCCTAGAATTCCTGTTAGGCTTGCCGAAGTAAGTGAATAGCTCCCCCTTGAATGAGGGCATCCCCCTCTCATCGAACTCGGTGTTCTCGTGAAGGGCCCTACTGCTCATAGCCCCCCTCCACATAGCTGTCTGCGTCTCATCTAGGTCCTCGGTCTTAGTCCAGGACCCCCTCTCAGATCCATAGACCCTTTCATCGCATATCGCTATGATATCATCGTTCTTAATCACCTGATCCTTCACGAACTCCAGGGGATTTATGCCGAATCTCTCGATGAATATCCTCGAGTTCCTCTCATCCCAAGCGTAAAAACTGTGAGTAGATTTCCCGCTCCCCGTAAGTCCCCATATAGCCATAACAACCCTTCTCCAGCTCCCATCCCCCATCTTGACAGTGAACTCCCTAAGAGCCGCGTGCTCTCCCGTGCATCCCTTCCCGTAGACGAAGTTGATCCAGTGGCAGAGGACCCCCTTCTTAACCTCCCCCTGGTATGAGGATACCGTCACTATAGTGAGGTTCGCGTAGGGGAACCTTATCACCATCATCATGTTCTCCGTACCGGGTATCTTGGGGTTTCCGAGGTAGTGGGGGATCACGAAGAGCTCGGCATCCGGATCTCCATCAGGAGGCGCTGGAAAAACTAGCTGAGACCATCTATATGCTATATCTGGGAACTGAGGGTCAACGTAGACTCTCGCATGCATCTGAACTTTGGTCCCGGGCTTCCCAACGTAACCATCGACTTTTATCAGGGGGCCCTGAGCGAGTATGTGCTCCAGGACCCTGAGCATGAGGAGCTTATGCTCGTACTTAAGCTCCCTATCATCATTAACTACTGAGGTGTTGGCTGCTGATCTGCTCCAGATATTAGATGCCCATCCCCAGGCACCGTTCCTATACTGGTTCCCATATAGTTTGGCCCTCTCGAAGAGATCCGGAGGATTATCGAGTATCGGGATGAGGCCAGCTTTCCTCTTCATCTCAACGATTCTTCTGAAGGCCTCTCTGAAGCTATCAGGGTTCAGATCCTCTAGAGGAGGTATCGGGCTCATTGGCCTAATGGCTAGCTATATCGTTATAAGAATTACGTTCAGCTTCTTTAAATCTCTTCGAAGGGCTTCCCTATGTTTAAGTGAGAGCCTAAATCAGTTTATCGCCACTCCGAGAGGATCTCCAATTCATCGGGGAAATTAACTAGTTGAAGATTTTAATTCTTAAAATTATAATCACTAGGACCGATAGTTAGCTCACCCCCCATCCCATCGAACTCATCCAATGGAAGACGGTGATCCTTGAGGCCAGCCCTCTCCTCAATGAGATAGAGTGAAGCTGCCCTTATACGCGGAGATTGAGCATTATCTTCTCGAACCCCTCATCCTCCCTCTCCCACCTCTCGACTCTCACGCTTTCGCGAAGATCTTAACTCATGACCCTCAGGATAATCTTACTCCCATTGAGGGGATTACTCTCGACGCAACTCTCGAGGGATGTCAGTGAGTTAATGTGATGAACTTCCCCCTCCTATCTCAGAACGCCGGACTCACTGATATGAAGTCTTTAGGAAGTATCTAAATAACTTGTCAAGTTTTGATTATTGCGATGTGACCTCTCGGATCGCTCTGAAGAGCTCCCTTATATCCCCCTCGCTGAGGACCCCGTAGCTTATCCTGAAGTACTCCTTCCCTCCCCTGAACGCTGCTGCAGGCACTATCCCCACAACTGGATCCCGATTGAGTAGCTTCATCGCTAACTCATTGGAGTCAGGCACATTGGGATGCATTGAGTAGAGGTAAAATGCACCTCTCGGCTCCGGGAATATCAATCCAGCTTTCCTAGCTTCCCTAACCACTTCATCCTTCAATTTGGCGTAATGCTCCCTCACCCTCCGGAAGTAATCATCACTAGCAGCTTCTATCATCTTCATCAGAATGAACTGGGAGATCTCGGATACGCCAGCCGTCATCAAGTAGAGGATCCTACCGACTAGCTCGGGCCTCTCAGCTCCCCAGTATATGTAACCTATCCTGAGCCCTGGCAAGGCGAAGGTCTTGCTGAAAGTATCCGCTATGACATCCCCAACTACTTCGACTCTCTCCCCGAAGTATATCTGGGAGTAAGCTGCATCGTTTATCAGCAAGACATTCCTCCTCCTCAACTCATCCCAGAGATCCCTCAGCTCAGAGTTAGGTTGGACGAAGCCAGTCGGATTATTTGGGTAATTTATCAGGACCCCTGAGACACCTTCCAATTTACTCGTGACCTCATTGACGAGATCTTCGGCCAGAGGATCGTACGTTGAGATCTGATACCCGAATTCGCTCGCGTGCTCGAAGTACTGGGGGAAGCCGGGGGCTGGGACGAGTATCCTCCCCCTCCTGATCTTAGAAGTGACTAAAGTAGATATCAGCAAGGATTGAGCTCCTCCATTCGTTATGAATATCCTATCCTTCTCGAGATCCCTCCTCAAGAATTCGCTCCCGAAATGGGATACGCTCTCCCTAGCAGCTTCAGTCCCGACGAATGGCAGGTACTTCCTGCCCATCTCCCCGATCCTCAATTCCCTCAACTGGACCGGTGGTTCGTGAGAGGGCTCACCTATGTGGGCATTTATTACCCTCTTCCCCTCGCCCTCCTTCCTCCTGCACGCATCGAATACATCCCTTATCGTCAGCATATGTATTCACTCACCTGTAAATTAAGACGATATCCCCTACACTCGCGTTGAGGTCAGCGGCCACCACTGGGCACTTAACTAAGAGCATGTGAAATATCCCATTGAAATCCCCCAAGATCTCGTAGTTCCCCTGGCCCTTCGATATCACTAGATCATGTTCCCTGATCCACCTCAGAACTTCCCCGCTCCTCCTATCGGGCCCAGTGCCCTCCTCCCCATTGCTAACTGTCCTCACTTCAACTCCCCCTATATCAGAGAGGCCGACGTAATTGAAGTCCTCAAGGGTGGCGTCGTTTATCATGGGCCCTCCCTTCACGACGAAAGTGATCTTGACCTCCCTGAGCGAGAGCATCGTCTCCACTAGCAACTTATCGAGGACTATCTCCCCGGCGTTATCAGAGAAGTAGAGGATCCTAGAGGCCCTCTGGAACTTCTCCTTCAGGAGGGGGTAGTGATCTATGCTAAGATCCGATTTAAGGACCCTACCTATAGTCCCCCTGAGATCGTAAGATGTGTAAGGGCCGAAGTCTATCACATTGCCAGCTATAGCCAACTTAACGGCAGTCCTCAGGGGATCCTCGCTCGACTCCACTATCCCCTTGCACTCCCCGTAGATAGATAGAGCTTCATCATTGCTCCTCCTCTTGACTTCCCTGTATGGGTCTCCACCAGCGTAACTCCTTATTATCCTCTGAACTACGTAATCTATCTCGGGAGGGCTCAGATCCCACTCTGAAGATAGAAGGTAAGCCATGACTTCCCTCTGGGCCCTCTCGATTTCCGAGTCATCGATTGAGGAGAGCCTGAGGGCATTCACTACCTGCCTGAGGAAGCAGGGGATACAGTCAGGCTTCATCCTCAAGGCCAATCAACCTCATTACTCTATCGATGACCTCGCTAACAGCTCTCTCAACTTCCTCACTCAGCCCCTCGCCTTCCTCCAAGCTCTTAGGCTGCACCCCTATCAGGATCGCCTCCTCAGGCCTGCCTGTCACTCCCTTAATTATCTTAAGGAAGCTGGGGGGTGAGAGAGCGTGGGTGGAAGATCTAGACTCCAATACATCGAGGTCCTCTATCCTCCCCTCGAAGACGCTCCCAGGCTCAGCTTTGAAGTCAATAGCATCTATCAAGATTACTCTATCGAAATCAGTTATTTGTGGAGGGAGATCAGGACCGGAGAGGATTGCATGAACCCCTCTGGCCCTCAGCTCCTCCCATACCCTGAATCCGAGCCCATCATCAGATCTCATTGGGTTTCCGATGCAGATTATGAGGCTCCTCATACTCCGATCCTAGTCAAGTGGACGGAGCAGGAGATGCAGGGATCGTACGCCCTGATCAGCATCTCCAACTTGAGCTTGAGCTCATCATCGCTCAGGTCCTTGAGATTCCTGACGGCTATCCTCAAATATTTGTCGATGTTTGCGGCATTCTGAGCAGTTGGAGTGATGATGTTCGCGAATACCACTCTCCCATTATCATCGAGCTTGTAGTGATGGTAGAGCAATCCTCTGGGAGCCTCGACGACAGCTATACCTTCTCCAGCCCTTGGCTTGACTTCCACCATTAGCTCATCCCTTATCCCCTCATCCAAGAGCCCATCTATTATATCTATGGCCCTCTGGACGCTGTAAAGGAGCTCTATCGCTTGAGCTATATTGTTACTGAAGGGGTTCCTGGGATCGATCTCATCCCTGAGGCTCTCGTAAGACTCCTTAGCTTCCCCGTAGAGCCTCTCCCCATTGAGGAGTAGTCTGGCCAGAGCTCCTGTCATGAAGCTGCTCCCCTTATAGCTCGAGTGCTTAGCTGAGGAATGCTCAACAGTGACTTCATTCGTTAGATCCATGTATCTCTCCACCGGGTGCCTGGTCCCATCCGATACTAAGATGTGATCTCCTGAGTAGCCGTAGTGCTCCCCGGGATCCACAGCCATGTAGAAGTTATCATCTAAAGCATATTCGGGCATTTTAAGGGATGAAAATACCCTTATCGCCTCTCTAGCACCATCGATAGAGCTCTCAAGCTGCTTCCTCAACCCCTCCAAGTCCTCAGCCCTCGGGACCTTAGTGTAGCCCCCGGGCTTCGTCGTAACTCCGTGAACAGCTCTGCCAGTTATGACTTCCTTTATCGCGTTTCCAACTCTCTTAACTTTCAAAGCTAGCTTCACAGTCTCAGAGTGCTGCGCTGCCATTTCTATAGCGTCCCTGTATCCTAAGAAGTCTGGTAAAGCTAGGAAGAAGAGGTGGAGGGCATGACTGTGTATGACATCAGCTATCAGCTGGAGCTCCCTCAGGGCCTCGACTTGCTTATCTACCCTTATCCCCATGGCCTTCTCTATGGCTCTGCATGAAGCTACTTGATAGGGATCGGGGCATATGGAACATATCCTCGCCGTTATATCAGGGACCTCGTAGTAGCTCTTCCCTATCAATATACGCTCGAAGAACCTGGGCCCCTCATATATCCTTAAGACAGCTCTCTTTACAGTATCCCCCTCTACAACTACTTCTATATCTCCATGCCCCTCCACTCTCGCTAAATGCTCAACTACTATCTCCTTCATGATTTACCCCCCTCAATGAGAGATCTCAGATCCTTATACCTAGCTCCGAAGAGGCTCATCAGATCCAATATCCTCTCCCTATCGTATCCCTTCCTCAGGAGCATCTCCAACTCCCCAGCTACATTAGCCTCATCCCTTATGGGACCTCTGCAGCCTATACATGCAGTATTGTAAGATGGGCACCTGGCATCGCAGCCAGCTACTGTTATGGGGCCCAAGCAGGGCAGGCCCCTCTCTACTATCAAGCATGGGATCTCCCTCACTTTGCACTCTATACACACTGGATAATCCGGTAGCTCGGGCTTCACATCCCTCACTAGATCTATTAAAACTCTAACGAACTCCTCCCCCTCTATGGGGCATCCCTGAACCTCATAATCCACTAAAACTACCTCCGGGATACCCTTGTGCTCCCCCAAGAAGCCATATAAGTTCTTATCAGTCTTGTAAACTGATCTCATGAGCTCCTTCGGATCCTGCCCGCTCGTAGAAGCTTGTATCCCTCCCCAGACAGCGCAATCCCCTAGAGCCACTAGTATCTTGCTGTTCCCCCTTATCCTCTTTATGTACTCCAGATCCCTCTCAGTGGAGACGGAGCCCTCGACGAAAGCTATATCTACTTTCCCATCGTACTCCCTACTGCTAACTAACTTGAACTCAGCTATATCGACTAAGCTGAGGAGATCGAGTAAGATATCCTCCATACCCAAGATAGTGAGGTACTCACCTTGACAACCCGTTAAGGAGTAGAAAGCGGCCCTCAGTTTGCCCATTCAGATCGCATCCCTAATTGAGAGGATATCGAAGTAGGAGAAGACGGGCCCGTCCTTGCAAACATAAGCTATTGAGCTCGCTCCTCCTATTATGCAGTGACCGCACTTCCCCACACCGCACCTCATCCTCCTCTCCAGAGTCACGTAAACCCTATCGGCTGGGAAGTTCCTCTTCTCAAGCTCCTTCAGGACGGATTTATACATCACGGGCGGGCCAGCTACTACAGCGTAGCTATTACTCGGATCTATGTAGCTATCAGCTAGATCGAATAGGACCGTAACAACCCCCTTCTTCACGAATTCAGGGTACTTCCTCATCAGATTCTCGTAGAATTCATCGTCCTTCTCGAAGGAGATAAAGGATCTGAAGCCACTCTCGCCCCTGAAGGGGCTCAGTACTTCATCCTTGAAGAGCGTCTCCTCATATCCCTTGACTCCGTAGAGCAAGTTGACCTCACCGTACTTCCCCCTGTTATCCAACACGTGTTGAAGTACTCCCCTGACTGGAGCTATACCGAGACCCCCAGCTATTATGAGGATATCGTGCCCCTCCATCTCTTCCACTGGGAACCAGTTGCCGAAAGGACCCCTTATCCCAACTATATCTCCCTCCTTGAGTTTGTGCAGCGCGTTAGTCACCCTCCCAACTCTCCTGATTAGTAGCTCGAGTGGGCCCGGCCTAGTCTTAGATTTGCATATAGAGATAGTGGTCTCCCCCACTCCGTAAACGCTCACTTGGACGAACTGGCCCGGCATATATTCGAAGGACCTCTCTAGCTCTTCATCTATGAATTTGAGGCGGAAGAGCTTCTCTATACTCGTCATATCGATAACTTCCAATATCTCAGCTGGTTTCGGGATGAACTGCTTTTCTTGGAGCATCATCTCACCACCCCCCAGACAGAGTTCAGGACCTCGACGTGATCTATCTCAGCAGGGCAGAAGACAGTGCACCTACCGCATCCCACGCAGTAAGGCATGTTAGTGACTCTGTTCACTGCCGACTTACAATTGTACCTATGAACGAACCTATCGGCCCTAGTTGGCCTGAAGTTCAAGCCCTCAGCTACTAACGCATGACTCCTGAGGAAACAAGAATCCCATCTCCTCATCCTAAATCCATTCTCCATGCTCAGATCCACGTACTCCGAGACATCGTAGCATCTGCAAGTCGGACATACTAACGTGCAGGACCCGCAGCCGAGGCAGCGATCTATATACTCCTTCCAAGCATCGCTATCGTGGAGGGAATCAGCTATATCCGGGAGATGGGATGATAAGAGCTCCTTCTTGAACATAGAGCTCCTCTTCCTCTCAGAATCAGCTAGCTTCTCGAGGGAGTCCTTGCCCGGTTTCTTGAGGTCGAGGCCCCTTACTAGCTCGAGCCCCCTCTCAGTCCCCACTCTGATTATGTAAGCATCCCCTATATCGTGCAGGAAGAGGTCGAAGCCCTCGTAAGCGTAATCAGTGCCCATGGATTTACAGAAGCATTCATCATCCGGGATGCAGCTCAATCCCACTATTAAGGAGTTCCTCCTCCTCTCGGTGTAGTAGGGATCTGGGAACTCATCGATGTAGATAGAATCCATTATCTTCATCGCATTTATATCGCAAGAATGGAGGCCGAATAATACGATCCTCTTCGGATCCCCCTCTAAGAACTCATACCCCTTCCTCAAATTCACCCTCATTATGGCCTCCCTAGGCCTAATGAAGTACTTCTTAGGCGGTATCATCGTCCTAGTATAATTCAGATCTATCTCATCGATCGAATAGAACCTCTCGAAGGAGTGAAACTTGCCCTTCTTCACCGGACCGTGCAGCTCCCCCCATCCCCTCAACTTCTCTACGAGGTTCGCTAGCTCATCCTTCCCCATTTCGAGATAGAGCAAGCGGCTGCACCTCTTGAAGTGAATGGAAAAGTCTTTAATATAAGCATTTCTTTCTTTTCATTATACAAGGAAAGGAGAGAAAAATAAGATAGGATACTCTTGGTAGCTTCTGAGGGATGTTGCTCGATTCACGACTTCCGTTGTCGGTATAGCATTTACTACCCGTTCCACCTCGGATAGCACAGGGTTGCTATCCTCATTGATTTTCAGGGGCAACGGGGCTCCCCTCATCCTGCGCATGCGCCCATTCGGTGCTGTGTACCACCACATAGGTGCAGAAGAATGAAGGATCTTCTACTATAAACTTATGAGTATGCACAAAGAGTCGTATGAAGTTAACTTTCTGGGAACTGCTGACGAACCCTAGACTTCTCATTAAAATATCCATAGAATTAGCCTATCCTCAAGGTTTCTCGGACTTAGAGCTTTTATTAAGATGTTTGGGAGCTCTACTTTAAGACTTAATTTCTCCGAAACTGGGCTATGAAGGGCTGCTGTGGTGTCTGAATATCACCGAATCTATCTCATTCTATTTGGACAATGAACAGATATCTCGCATTTATCTTGAACATTTTTTATATTGCTCCGGAAGTCTATCCAAAACTTGTGAAATGGGTCACTATTATGTTATAAAATTTTATGAAAATCTAGAATTAATCTAGCTTTTATACATAAATTTCTTTAACAGTAAAGCTTATTAAGTACATGGAGGGAGAGCTAGAGGTGCCCTCTATGGGCGAGGAGATAGTACCTAGAGAGGTCTTCGCCAGGAAGGCGAGCGGCCTAGTGAGGGAAGCAGGTTTAATAGATGCATTTGCCTTTGGATTCTTGAATCAGGGACCTGCAATAGCTATATGGATGTTACTGAGCTGGGGAGTTTTCCTCTTCCCATCCGGTCACTTGCTCGGCTCTGTCTTCCTCAGTCTCGCATTCACCTGCTAGGCGTGGCTCTAGTTTGGGGGATTTTGGGAGCTTCCATGCCCAGGAGCGGAGGAAGTTACGTCTATAATACGAGGATAATACATCCTGCTGTTGGAATGGCCGTGAGCTTTGGTGACTACTTCATATGGTGGCTTTGGATAGTGATATTAGCTCCTTGGGTCGCTGATCCTGGCCTCACTACTTTATTCGGTATGCTCGATATGGTGGAAGCTGCTGAATGGGTGAAAACGACCGTGGGGATGTTCACAGTAGCGACTATAGTGAACATCTTAGGCTACTTATTCACTTTCTACGGCCTCAGGTGGTACCTCATTCATCAGAAAACCGTTATGATTTTAGGATTGATAACTCTCGGACTAGTCGCCCTAATACTGGGCATACACTCTCATGAGGAATTCGTAGCGGCTTGGAACGCTGCAGCAGCTCATTATGGCTCATTGGATTATGAGGGGATGATAGAGGCAGCTAAGAATGCTGCTCCAGAAGTATTCAATCCCGCGATGCCCTTGCTCTTCGGAACCTTGGGCTTGATGGTAGTGAACTCCTGGTGGGCCCATTACGGGTGGGCGGTCAATGTCATAGGAGGGGAGGTGAAGAGGCCTCAGAGGAACATAATGATAGCTCAGTATGGAGCTATAATAGTTCCTGGGATCTTAGCAACGATATTCGCAGTGATATTCCCGAATCTATTAGGTCAGGATTTCATGAAAGCCCTGGTAGTCGCCGATAATGCTGGGCTCGATGGTTACAATATGCCATTCCCACCCAACTTCGTCGGCATCACTAGAGTATTCATAGACACGAGCAATGCCTTGGGAATGATATTAGCAGCGCTGGCAGCTTTCTCTCTAATATTAGCGGATTACATATGGATACCCATGTCCTACGTAGCTGGCAGCAGGATAGTAGTCGCCTGGGGTATGGACAGGATGGGGCCCAAGTGGTTCTCCGAAGTCCATCCGAGGTGGGCATCGCCTATCAAGAACCTCACTTTCATGTTCATAACTAGCGAAATAGGGATCTTGCTCTACTCAATATTCCCTGAGTGGTTCGCAGGGCTAGCTGTCACAGCTACTGAGTGCGTCTCCATATGGGGAGTCACAGCTCTAGCAGCGACTATATTCCCGTTCGTCAAGAAGGTCAGATCGATATGGGAGACCTCCCCCTATAAGAACTGGAGGGTAGGACCGATCCCCTTGGTCACGATAGGGGGCATAATAGATCTGATATACATAGGGATCTTGCTCTACTTCTTCTACACGAACCCTGGGCTGGAGGGAGTCACTGAGCTCGCTGTAGCATGGTTCATAGGTCTCTGGACATTCGGAGCGCTCTGGTACTACTACTGGAGGTGGAAGTGGAAGAAGGAGGGTATAGATATAGATCTAGCTTGGAAAGTCCTGCCGCCAGAATGATCCCTATTCTTAACTCCCCCTATTTTTACTAAGTGAGTATCATAGTTAAATGCTATTGCTCCAAATCACCATATGAGGGCAGCGATACTAGTGGAGGATCTATTCGATGAGAGGGAGCTGATATATCCGTTTTACAGGCTGAAGGAGATGGGATTCCAGGTGGATCTAGTCGGTCCGGAGGTTAAGACCTACAGGAGTAAGCTGGGCCTGGAGGTTAAAGCTGACGTGAGCGCCGAGCCCGAGCTAGCTGAAGCCTACGATGTCATATGGATACCCGGAGGTTACGCTCCAGACAGGCTCAGGAGGAGTAAGAAAGTACTTGAGATGGTGAGGAGAGCAGTGGAGAGGGGGAAGATAGTAGCGGCTGTGTGCCATGCTCCCTGGGTCCTGATATCAGCTGGAGTAGTTAAGGGGAGGAGATTAACTGGATTCCACTCGATATGGGACGACCTGAGGAACGCAGGCGCATATTTAACTGAGGAGGAAGCTGTAGTCGATGGTAATATAATAACTGGGACTGGACCCGATGCAATGCCGGAGATGATGAGGCTCCTGAGGGAGTTGATAGGTCCTTCGACGATCCCCAAATAGTTACTTTCAGTGAAAGCAGCTCCAAGCAGACTTTCGCTCTCATCGGGCTCCGAATCATGAGCTTCTAAACCCTTAGATGTGAGACAGGCCATCGAGATGATCGAAGCCCCTGAGAGATTATGCTAAAAAGTTAAAGGTAACTGAGGGCTAGCTGACCTTCCTAACGACCAGCAAGTTATCCTTCCTATCGACTACCTCTACAGTATCTCCTCTCCTTATCTCCTCATTAGAGGTAGCTCTCCATAGCTCGCCCGATATCCTGACGTAGCCCGTGCCCCCGGGACTTATGTCATCGACGGCCACTCCCCTACCGGTTGGCAGCCAGCTGACGGGCCTCTTCCTCAGGACGGCAGCTATACCCTTCATGAATATGAACGATATTACGAGGCCGGCGCCACCTACTGAGAGGATCAGCTTGAGGAAGGTCTCTATCATCCAGCTCGGGGAGATGAGAGTTGGCCTCCATGGGCTCCCTATCATGAGCAGGATAGCCAATACTAGCAGAGCTGTCGATGAAATCGCTCCTATTCCGTGCAAGCCCTTCTTCACTTCAGCTATGAATAGAGAAGCAGCTATAGCGAGCAATATCAAGCTGACTAAGTCTACGCTCACCCCCATGCCAGCTATAGCGAGTAGCAAGAGCACGATGCCAGCTAGCTCAGCCCCCCATCCGGGTGTAGTGAGCCCTATTATGAGAGCCATGAACCCTATGCTGAATAGTATGCTCGAGAGCACTGGGTCTGAGAGGTACTTCATTATCTCCACCCTGGGTGTGGTCTCAAGGTAATCTATAGTCGCGGGGTAAACTTCCAGCTTGAACTCCTGAGCTCCTCTCCTCACAACTTTCCCGTTAGCTCTCTCGAGGAGGGAGTCCAGGGACTGCTCTACCGAGTCTATCAATCCAACTTTTAGAGCCTCATCAGCCATGAAGTTCTTGTTTGAGAGGACCATGAGCTCAGCTGCGCTCTGATTCCTACCGTGCATTGCAGCATAACTCCTCATCTTAGTAGCATATGCGTTCAAGTACTTCGATTCGTTCAGGGGCGTATAACCCACGACGGGTTGAGCTGAGCCTATCGTCGAGTAAGGTGACATGACAGCGTAATCAGTAGCCATCAGTATGTAAGTGCCCGCTGAGAGGGCTTGGCCTCCCTGGGGGTAAACGTAACCTATTACTGGGACTTTCGAAGCCAAAATAAGATCAATTATACTGAATGTGGCATCAGATTGTCCACCGAATGTATTTATCTGGAGGACCAAGGCACTATATCCGTTCTCAGCAGTCCTCACAGCTAATCTAACTTGCTCAACTGTCGCCGGTGAGATGTAGCCCGTTATGTTCGTTACTAGTATCTTTCCACCGGCTCCCGCGCTCAGAGCATGTATGAACAAAAACAAGGAGAGTATTAAGAGGACCCTCCTCATCTCCCTTCCTCCTTCCTAGCAGCAGCTAGTGCATAAGCTAAGGGGGAGACTCCTCCCTCAGTTATTATGATCAAGTTCTTCTCCCTAGCTATCTCGACCCATGTCTGTAACTCCCTCAGCCTCATGGCATTAGGATTCTTCGCATAGAACTCAGCAGCTTCATACATCTTCTGAGCAGCCATGAGCTCACCCTCAGCCGTTATTACTCTGGCCCTCCTCTCCCTCTCAGCCTCCGCCTGCTTAGCTATAGCTCTCAACATCTCCTCAGGTAGTACTACGTCCCTTATCGCGACCTGAGTCACTTTTATCCCCCATCCCTCAGTTATCTCATCTACTATCATCTGTATCCTCTTGCCCAGCTCGTCCCTCCTAGTCAGAAGCTCATCCAACTCCACTTGGCCCACTACATCCCTTAGGGTCGTCTGAGCTATGAAGTTCGATGCCGTTATGTAATCCTGGACCTTGACGACAGCATCTATGGGGTTAACTACCCTGTAATAAACGACAGCATCCACATCAACTGTCACGTTATCCTTCGTTATTATCCTCTGCCTAGGTATATCGAAGCTGAGGAGCCTCAAATCAACTATCCTCGGCTTATCTACGAAGGGGATTAAGAAGATGAGGCCAGGACCCTTCGCTCCGAGCAGCCTGCCCAATCTGAATATCACAGCTCTCTCATATTCCCTGACAACTCTCAGAGCGGCCTTTAAGAATGAAATTATTATCCAAGCGACTATGAGGGCTATTATTATGTTCACGAAAATAGTTATCAGTACCTCCTCCTGCAAGGGCCCACCTACTCCCCTCACCTCCTCTAGGATATAATCATTCCGTTGGAGATCGTGCATCCCGATGCATCCCAGGGGGGAGCTACCTTAACTGTTACTTTATCGAATTTCAATGGAATTGATAGGAACATTTTTAAAGAATCAGCTAGCTTATAGTACTATGTCCCACATGAGGTTGGATAAGGTCCCCGCCTCCGAGCTCGAGTTATTCAAGAAGAGAACACCGAAATCCCGGGAGATCTTTGAAGAAGTATCCCGGATAGTCCCTTTCGGGGTAAACTCTAATTACAGGTATGCGGATCCATACCCGATATACATGAAGAGAGCGAAGGGGAGCAGGATATGGGACGTGGATGGTAATGAGTACATAGATTTCAACATGGCCTTCGGGGCCCTCGGGATAGGGCACAGTCACCCCAAGCTCATAGAGGCGATAGAGGAGAAGATAGAGGAGGGGACTATATTCGGGTTCGAGTTCGATGAGATGTTGGATCTAGCCAAGATAATAAGGGAGAGGTACAAAGTCGATATGATGAAGTTCCAATCCACCGGCTTGGAAGCGACTTTCCACGCATTGAGGATAGCGAGAGCCTTCACTGGGAGGAAGAAGATAGTGAAGTTCGAGGGATGCTACCACGGGAGCCATGACTTCCTCTTAGTAAGCGTGAAGCCGAGCAAGTACAAGGCAGGTCATCCTGTCACCCCCAATCAAGTCCCGGGTTCCCAGGGGGTGCTCGAGGACGTGGTCAAGCACACTTTAGTGGCTCAATTCAATAACTTGGAGAGCGTTGAGAAGATAATGAGGCAGCATGGGAATGACGTGGCAGCGATAATACTCGAGCCAATACCGATGAACATGGGGTTCGTAATCCCGAAGCCAGGGTTCCTCGAGGGGTTGAGGAGCATATGCGATGAGTACAACTGCCTCTTGATATTCGATGAGATAAAGACTGGTGGCAAGTTCTACTCCGGAGCCGCTGGTTACTTCAAAGTGAGGCCGGATCTCATGACATTAGGGAAAGCTATAGCCGGAGGCTTCCCTCTATCCGTAGTCGCTGGTAAGAGGGAGATAATGCAGAGCGTAGTGCCGGGGGTCGTCTCACATGCAGGGACCTTCAATGCGAATCCAGTCGCTATAAGGGCTGGGCTCGTCACCTTAAGGGATATACTGACTGAGGAAGCCCTCTCATACGCTAGCAGGCTGGGGGAGGAGCTAGCTAAGGGTTACCTCGATATAATAAAGGATGAGGGGATAGAGGCGACCGTCCAGTACATAGGGGTCAGCGGGTCCATGGTCTTCGCGAAGGAGGAGGTGGTGGACTGGAGGAGCTTCCAGAAGGTAGATGTGGGCAAGTGGTGGCTCTTCATGATAGCGATGATGAACAGGGGGGTCATCCCGAACTACGGGCCAGATGAACAGTGGACCGTATCCACGCAGCACACGAAGGAGGATATCGAGACAGCGATAGAGAAGTTCAAGGAAGTCGCAAAAATAATAAAGAGGGTTGAGCTGGAGCTCCCGTTAGTGGAAGCTGTCTGATCAGAATAGGGGGCCTCTCGGCCCCTCGACTGCCCTCCCATACCTGGGCTCTCCGGTCCAAACCGGTACTTCAGCCCTCCTCTCCCCCTCTTTAGTCGTCAGCACTAAGTTAACCTTAGCTCCGAAGCTCAGATCCCCTCTGGAGAAGCTGAAAGTGTATGGGAAGAAGAAAGAGACCTCCTTGACTGTCGTAGGATCATGAGGTAAGGTTGCCTCCGCAATCAATTTACCTCCCTCGCTTAATATCTTCCCATCTGAGAGGAAGTACCTGAGCTCCCTCCTCTCACCTCTATAGGATAGCCATTCCTCAGCCTCGAGCTCTACTATGGCCTCGCTCGGATCCACCCTCTCCTTTATGAGAGCCCTCACTCTCTCATCAGATCTATAGAACTCCTTATCGAAATCTAACCAGCTTTCTCTCCTAACTTCCGGTTTAGCAGGGTATACTTTGAGCCTTACATCCTTCCTAGGGAACATGAACTTCCCCTTGAGCCTCGGTATCCCGAAGAGGAGTCCCCACCTTATCCTATGAGCTCTAGCGTTTATAGAAGGAGGCAAGTCCTTCGGATAAGCTATCTCGAAGCTCCCCTGCCTCAAAATGAAATCTTCCCTATGGAGGGTCATGACCTTAGCTATACTCTCAGCTCTAGGGAAGAGTATTGACGAGAGGACCACATACAACCTAGCGTGTATCGGGAACTCGCTCCTCAGCTCCCCCCTTATCGGTTCCCCGAGCTTGAGGACATTCTTCTCAAGTATTATTGAGAATTCCACCTATCTCCACCTCCGCTAAATAATAATCCCGGAGCCACCCGGGCCTCTTCAATATCCTCACACCTGAGTAATCGTCCTTGAATAAGTGGAGCTTGTACTTACCCGGCTTCACACCCCGCTCCCCTATCTTTGAGGAGAGCTCATCTATAAGCTTTTGGGTAATTTCTTTTAATAATTCATCCTTCCCGGGTTGATTCCTCATCTCCCTCTCGTAGAACTCGAGGAGCTTCATCAGAGTGTACCACCTGCCCACTAAGGCTGCGTAGAGCGAGGAAGTAGATGCTATCAGCGTAGGTGTCGAGTATGGAGGGGCGTAGAATATGAGGCCTATGGAGAGGAGGAAACCGACTAAAGAGACCCTGAGGAGGAACCTGAATAACATGTAAAGTATTGCGAACTTCCTCATAGATCTATTCCTGAATGGAAGGGATGTTATGAAGTCCACGGTCTTCTTATATTTCTTCTTAGTGGCGCTATTGAAGATATCAGGAAGCTCAGGGGAGAGCCTCTCCATGACGCTCTCAACTTTCTTGAAGTCTATATTCCTCCCCACTCTGTAAGAATCCGTGGCTTCTATCATGAAAGCGATGTCCTCCAATATATCCTTCCCGCCCCTCATAGTATCGGGGATCCAGCCCCAGCATAAATTAAATTGAGTAGCGCTCCTCGATCATAAACTATTAACGAAGTTCTGTTAGACATTTCAACGAATCTATGTACAAAAGCCGTAATACGTTAATATTTTACAAAATCACGCTCACTTAAAACTTATTTTTAGCGATATGGTAAAAATAATTGATGTAAGAGCTCCCTCCCACCGTTTCAACGAAAAGTTTATATTAAATAGCTCCGAATATGCCGAGCCCTCACGTGGGGTGATGCCATGTCTGAGGAAGCTCCAACTCTGTTCGTAAGAAGGGCCTCAGGATTGGTAAGGACAGTGGGACCATTCACAGCTTTCATGATAGTCTTCACTCACACTGTAGGAGGGGGTATCCACAGGCTATCGGTGATAGCCGCTTATCAGCACCCCGCAGCTTTCGTACCTTACTCCTTCTTGATCACAGGATTAGCACTAGCGATCCCAACCGCGTTAGTTTACACTATGCTCGGAGCTATGATGCCCAGGACCGGAGGGGACTACATATTCATAACTAGGGGATTGAACCCCACATTAGGATTCCTAGCTTCTTGGGGTTTCTGGTTCACTGAGGTCTTGAGTTACGGTATAATAGCTTGGTACTCAATAGATTTCTTCGTAGGGGCTATAACAGCTGCAGGAATAGCTCTTAGAGACGAAGGGTTGCTCGCTACAGCTCAATGGATGGCTACAACACAGGGACACTGGATCCTAGGGATAATATTCGTTCTGATATTCGGGGCGATCGCTTACCTGGGTATGAGGATATACGGTTGGATAATAAACATATTAGGTGTAATAGCGATAATAGGATGCCTCACGAACTTGATAATCTTGGGAACTTGGGGATTCGGCCATATGGCAGCTGTTAACGGATGGGGGAGCCTTTACGGAGCGGGAGCATATGAGAAGATAGTAGCTAAGGCATTCGAGATAGGTATGAAGGAAGGCGACCTCCCGATAGCTCCCTTCGATTGGGGAGCAACTATAGCGGCTGGAGTAGGTGCTATCTGGGCTTACATAGGTATAGTCTCAGCTGTGTTCGTCGGAGGTGAGCTGAAGTCCCCGGGAAGATCTCTATTCGTCTCACAAGTTCTTGGAACTATCTTAATAATGCTCTACTATATAACGCTGCCCTTCCTCGTCTATTCAGCTTACGTGGTACCTCAGGAAGTGCTCGCTAAGGTACCGGGTGCTCTAGATTATCTAAAAGCGAACAACATACCAGTTGATAGGGTCTACTTCACCGCTCTCTATTACTACCTCATGAGCAAGTTAGGGGCCGATGGTGTAGCGAGTTTGCTGGGAGTACCATCAACTCACTTACTGCCGCCTAGGGTAGTGACTTCCTTCACGATACCACTAGTGCCCAAGGGCATGGAGTGGCTCCAGATAACCAATGGAGCACTAGTGGGTATAGTGCTCCTGAAGGACATACCAGCATTCTTCGTAGTCGCTAGCAGGATGATATTCGCTTGGGCATTCGATAGATTCTTCCCGGAGATGTTCGCAGCTGTGGATGCGAGGTTCCACACGCCTTACTGGGCCGTCACTCTCACTCTACTAGGAGGTCTCGCCGGAGTGGCCCTCACGGCTGGAGGAGACTGGGCTGCAGCTGCCGATACCAGCAACTTGTATCAATTCGCCGTTATGTTAGCTTGCCTTGCCGCAGCAATACTGCCTTACCTGAGGAGGGACTTGTATGAGAAGTCACCTTACAAGTGGGAGATAGCCGGCGTGCCCATACTGACGATCTTAGGGCTATGGGGATGGGCCGCTAACTTCTTCTTCTTCTACGTGACGACTCACGAGATATTCTACTACTGGGGGAAGTATTCAACTGACATTGCTCTGCAGCAATCAGCTTGGATGGGTGTAGGGGCACTGATATTCACAGCTTTCATGGTATATAACACGAAACGCGGGATAGATGTGAAGACGATCTACACTGAGATACCGCCGGCGTGATCCAATCCTAACTCTCCCTTTTTTAATTATTTTTACAATTTTCTGCCTTAAGAATAAGTATATTTATACATCAGAAAAGTTTATTAGATTGCATCCCAATGAGGCGAGGTGCAAGTATGACCGTGAGGATGTTCTTCGCAGCGGATATCCATGGAAATACAGTAGTCTGGAGGAAGTGGCTCAACGCAGTTAACGTGTATAAAGCTAACGTCATAATCTTAGCGGGGGACCTGACGGGCAAGGCGATAGTCCCTATCTTCGATAAGGGGGACTACTATGAGGCTGAGATAATAGGGAGGAAGTACACCGCTAAGAGCAAGGAGGAGCTCCAGGAACTGATGGATAGGATAGAGAGCTTCTCATATTACTACGTAGTGCTAACCCCTCAGCAAGCTCAGGAGATAGCCGCTGATCCTAAGAAGCAGGAGGAGTTATTCAAGGAGTTGATGGTCGAGAGGATAAGGAAGTGGCTGGATTTACTCATAGAGAAAGTCGATGTGAAGAGCGTCACATCTATAGTTATGCCGGGCAACGATGATGAGCGGTATATAGATGAGACTATAAAGAGCTATGAGGACAGGGGCATAATATATCCTCTGGATAAGACAGTAGAGCTGAATTACGGTTATCAGATAATAAGCCATGAGTACGTGAACCCCACCCCTTGGAACACGCCGAGGGAAGCGCCTGAGGACAAACTGGAGAAGATATTGAGGGAGAAGATAGAGAGATCTGGAGTTAAGGACTTCAGTAAGGCTCTCTTCAACTTCCACTGTCCCCCATACAATACTAAGCTAGACCTAGCCCCTAAGTTGGATAAGAATCTGAAGCCAGTTTACGTCGGCGGGAAGCCTGTGCTCGTTCACGTAGGCTCGAAATCTGTCAGGAAGTTGATAGAGCAGTATCAACCTCTGATGGGACTGCACGGCCATATACATGAGAGTTACGCTAGCGATAAAGTGGGGAGGACTATCGTAGTGAATCCGGGGAGTGAGTACAGCGAGGGCCTCTTGAGGGGCTTCGTGATAGAGCTCGAGCCAGATGGTCTCAAGAATTATTGGAAGATAGAGGGTTGATCATGAGCCATGAGGGGATCCATTTCGTTGAAATAAATCCTGAGGAGTTCGTGAGGGAGTGCAAAGCTATAATAGATAAGTTGGAGGAGCGTGGTGTCATAGCTAGGATACTGGGGGCGATGGCCGTCTATATACACACTGAGAGGGACGCTAGAGCTAGGGAGATACACTCAACTAGGTTCGGGGCTGGCGTACCTATGTTCACAGATCTAGATCTCATGGCTTATAAGAAGCAGGCGAAGAAGCTCAAGGAAGTGTTCGAGAGGGAACTCGGATTCCTACCCGACAGGATGGTGAACTTACTGTTCAGCGATAGGAGGCTGATATACTACCATCCGGAGGGCAAGTTCCACGTGGACGTGTTCTTCAACAAACTGGAATTCTGTCACGATGTTTACTTCGGTGAGGAACCCGGGAAGGGGAGGCTCGAGCTCTCTAAGTATGCTATAACACCGACCGATCTAGTCCTGGAGAAGCTGCAGATACACGAGATAAATCCGAAGGATCTAGTCGATCTGATAGTCCTGTTCCTGACCCATGAGCTAGCTGAAGAGGAGGGGGAGGGTAAGATCAACGCTAGGTACATAGCTAAAGTCCTAGCGGATGACTGGGGATTCTGGTACGATTCAGTCGAGAATTTGAAGAAGGTGAAGGCTTACGCTAGTCAGATGGTGAGAGAGGGGAGGCTGAAGGAGGAGGAGAAGGAGAAAGTGATTAAACAAGTGGATTTATTACTAAAGATAATAGAGGAGGAACCGAAGTCTAAGAACTGGATGAAGAGAGCGAAGGAGGGCACGAGTAAGAAGTGGTGGAGGGATGTGGAGGAGATAGTTAGGTAAACTTAATTACCTCCCTGTCCAGGGCATTTCTTTTATTCAATAAAGATTAAAAAATACACAGTTATTATCATTTCTTTTGACAACTCAATGCTATGATATGGAAAAATTTCAGGCGAAAAGTATTTAAAATACCGGCTCACTTTTCTGCAGGTGCCTGCATATGAGTCAGAAGGCGCCGAAAATCCTCTTGTATTATGTAGGGCTCTTCCTCATAATAGCGGGAGTGATAGCGATCTTAGGGCAGATATATAACATCTACGTACTCCCCCCGAAGAAACAGATCTCTCCAGATCTCTTCAATTACACTATCGCTGGTCTGCTCATACTAGGGATAATCTTCACTGTTTGGGGAAAACTCAAGGGAGGTTGATCTCATGAGCGAGGTAGTCGAGAGGAGGGCCCCTGTCTCTTGGATAGCCCTCTATTCAGCGTTATTGGGGGCTACTAGTGTAGTCCCGATATTCCCTTACGTCGGAGGAGGCGGATACTGGCCTCTCTCACTTCCGCTCGCAGCGATAGCTCCTTTCATACTGGGCCTACCAGCGGCAACGCTCAGCGCTTTCATAGGAGGTCTCATAGGCTGGGTCCTCTCGCCCGCCGCATATCCTCTTGGCCTACTCGATGTTATACTCACGGGCACGATGCCTGCTATAACAGTCGGTTTGACGATGAACGCTAACAAGATGAAGTACTACATAATATTAATGATATTGTACATAAGTCAAACGATAACGATAAACTTAGTACCTTACTATATCCCAGGGCCTGCCGGTGGTTTCGATGCAGCGCCTCAGCCCCTCTACTTCTCCCTATTCCTGCCAACCTGGCTGCCTTGGATAATCGTGCTCCTGACGCCTATAGGCTTCAGGACACTGCCTAGATTGATAAGGGAAGCCACTGGGGCGAAGAGGTTCATCGCTATGTACTTCACGATACTGATAGGGATGTTCCTCTGGTGGATGCCTTGGGAATACCCATATTGGTACGTCTATAAGTATCCAGTTTCCCTGACAATAGCTACTGTCAGCGTATACTTGATATGGATCCCCGTACTCTGCGTGATAATAACGATAATAGCGATACCGATAATAGAAGGGCTGAAGAGGAGTGGGCTGCCTAAGGTGGCTGGGGCTATATGGTAGGAGGAGCCTTTTCATGCCTGAGAGAGTCATTGAGCTCGAAAATGTCACTTTCACATATCCAGATGGCACTGTTGCTCTCAAAAATATCTCTTTTTTTGTTGAAGAAGGTGAAGCTGTCGCTGTAGTCGGTGAGAATGGGGCCGGTAAGAGCACCCTGTGCTATCTATTATCTGGAGTGATACCGCATATCTACGGGGGGACGATAAAGGGAAGGGTCAGCGTCGTCGGAATACAGCCTAAGGACTCTTCAATGAGGGAGCTCTCTAAATATGTCTCTATAGTGCTCCAGGATCCGGATTCCCAGATATTCTCCCCCACTGTCTTCATGGAAGTGGCCTTCGGCCCTAGCAATCTGGGGTTGAGCAAGGAGGAGATAATAGCCAGTGTGAAGTGGGCTCTAGAAGTCACTGGCTTGAGCGGTCTAGAGGAGAGATCGCCTGATGAATTATCCGGGGGGCAGAAACAGAGGCTAGTCTTAGCTTCAGCTCTAGCGATGAGATCCAAGGTGCTGGTACTGGATGAACCTACATCTCAACTAGATCCTGTCGGAGTCAGGGAGGTAATGGCTACTCTCAAGGAATTGAAGAGGAGAGGTGTCACTATGGTGATAACTACGCATCAAACTGAGGAGATAGCTGAGATAGCTGATAAAGTCATTGTACTTAAGGATGGGAACTTGTTGGCGATTGGAAGCCCTAAGGAGATATTCTCCAATGTCGAGTTGATGGAGAGGGCTGGCGTGAAGGCACCTGATGTCGCTATCTTGACATACGAGCTCGAGAAGAGGGGATTGAGCCCTGAAGAAGTCCCGATAAATGAGCTAGATGCGAGTAAGATTTTATCTAAGTTCATGAAGGATGGGAAGATAAAGCTCTCTGGTAAGCTCAGCTTCGAGCAGGAGAGGAGGGATAGAGCGATAATAGAAGTTAAGGACCTGACTTTCGAGTACCCTGGGGGAGTTAGAGCATTGGATAACGTGAGCCTGACTGTATATGAGGGGGACTTCCTAGGGGTAATAGGGATGAACGGATCGGGGAAATCTACTCTGGTAAAGACTATGATAGGGTTGCTCAAACCTCAGAGAGGGAAAGTCCTATTCAAGGGTGAGGATGTCTCCAAGTTCACAGTAGGTGAGCTGGCTAGGAGGATAGGGCTCATACTACAGAACCCGGATTACCAGCTCTTCACTATATCGGCGATAGAGGAGGTGATGTTCGGCCTCAGGAACATAGGCATTAAGGGGGAGGAAGCGAGGAAGCTCGCCCTTGAGATACTGGATACAGTTGGATTGAAGGAGAAAGCAGAATACTTCCCGTTCAAGCTCAGCTTCGGGGAGAGGAGGCTCTTAGCGGCTGCTGCGACTCTAGCATTGAACCCGGAGGTGATAATATTCGATGAACCTACGACAGCTCAGGACTACAGGGGGAGGTACCTCTTAGCTGATCTAGCGAAGGGCCTGCATGAGAAGGGGAAGACTATCATAATGATAACGCACGATATGGACTTGATCGCTAAGTACGCGAATAGAGTTATAGTGATGGCCGATGGTAAGATAATAATGGATGGAGATCCTCACGTTATATTCAATGATGTAGAGGGACTCAAGCGAGCTGGGATAATGCCCCCTCAGATCACTAGGCTAGCTATTTCTATGAGCCATATGGGGGTGCCGAGTCAGATAATAAAAGTAGAGGAATTCCTAGATTTAGTGGAGGTGGTCGAATGACTTTCAAATACGTTGAGAAGGATACCCCGATCCATAAGTTACATCCGATGACTAAAGCCCTCCTGCTGCTCGCGGCATTGATGCTAGCTCTCATCTTCACACACGATTACTCGGTAATACCTTTGCTCATCGTACTGATCTTCGAGCTCATGATATGGAGGATAGCTGGGATAGAGTTCTGGAGGGTAGCTATAGTGATAAAGGTACTTCTGGGGATATTCTTATTCTTCATAATCGTTCAGGGATTCCTTTATAGGGGAGGAGTGACTCCTCTATTCGCGATAGGTCACTTCAAGCTCTGGGAGAAGGATATAGGGGAGTTCACACTCGAGGGCCTCCTCTACGGTATCTTCATATCCGTTAAGATACTGGTCGTAGTGATAGCAGCTATAATATTCGTGGTGACTACGTCAATAACTAAGATGTCTGCTCTCGCTCACAGCCTCAGGCTACCTTACAGTTTCTCCTTCACGCTACTAGCTGGCCTCAGATTCGCTCCCCTCATATTCAAATCTTTCTCAGACATAAAGGATGCCCAGAAGCTCAGGGCATTCGATATAGATAGGATGAACATAATAGTGAGGGCATTCAAAGCTTACGTCCCCATACTAACTCCTCTGATACTCAACCTCCTCAGGAGGGGGATGGAGCTCCAGATATCGATAGAGTCGAGGGGATATGGAGCTACCAAGAACCCGACTCAACTAGAGGAACTTCGAATGAGGCCCAGGGATTACATAACCCTCATTATAATAATAGTGATCTTCGCTTCCTCTATCTACTTGAATTATACGATCGCTCCCTCCCTCTACTCGAGCTTCCTCCAATCCCTCAGGTCGTTACTCGGGGGTTGACATTGTTAGATGTGACTGACGTGTTCAGGATATGCTCGGAGAGGAGGAGGGAGGGGAGGAGGGTGATAGACGCCCATATAGGGGAGCCTAGCCACCCTCCTCCAGTGAGGATAAGCGAGATCCTCAGGGGGATAGGGGACGTGGGATCTAAGTACATGCCGTTCGAGGGGCTGAGGGAGACGAGGGAGAGGATCTCTAAGTTCGCTAGGGACTTCCTGGGGAGGGATATCGATCCCGATGGTGTATTCGTGACTAACGGGGGGGCCCAAGCCCTGACCTCGACTCTAATGGTCCTGAGGGGGAGGAAGGTACTCCTCCCAGCCCCCGGATTCACTCAATACTTCGATAATGCTAGGGTAATGGGCTTGAGATTCGCCACATACAATTCCGCAGCGGAGGATCTCGTTGATGAAATCTTAGGGAAGCTAGGAGATGCTGCTGCTGTCCTCATAAATTACCCAAATAATCCTACAGGCTTCGTCCCCGAGAGAGATGCCCTGATGGAGCTGTGGGATGAGCTGAGGAGGAGGAATGTCTTGCTGATAAACGATGCAGCTTACTCCCAGATATACTTCGATTCCAGGCCAGAGGTACCGGGGGACGTAATAATAGATACTTTCAGCAAGACCTTCGGCGTACCGGGGCTGAGGTTGGGTTACGTTTACTGGGGGCCGGAGGATAGGAAAAAGATATTCGATGCTGTTTACATCACATCGGCTGGCGTCTCGGAGATATCTCAGATAGTACTGAACTCGCTCCTAGACTCTCTCACTGAGGATTACTTAGAGAAAGTGAGATCCCACTACAAGAGGAAGAGGGATAAGATAATCGAGCTAATGGGAGATTTCTCCTTCCCCTATCCTAGGGGGGCCTTTTACATATTCGCCAGCCACAAGAAGTTGAGGGATTCGAGGGAACTAGCTTTAAGGCTCCTTCAGAGGGATCCGGCAGTTGGTATAGTTCCGGGGGATGTCTTCATGGGGGATGAGGGGAGCTTCAGGATATGCTACAGCCTCCTGAGCGATGATGAAGCTGAGGAAATGGTCGGGATAATCTTAGAGGAGATTCATAAGATGTAATCTATCGGGAGGTACTTGACCCCTTTCCTCAGGAGGCTAGCTAGCTTCCTCGTCGTCCTCGTCACATCGTCCCTAGTGGAAGCTTCCTCCAAGCTGAGCCATGAGACATCTGTGGCATCCCCTCCCGGCCTCTCGGATCCCTCTATCGAAGCGGGATCGAATATTATGTCCGCTATGACGTAATGGTACTTAACTCTACTATCATCGCTCACTACTACTTGGCTCAAAGCGATTAAGCCGATCGGCTCCGCTGACAAATTAGTCTCCTCGAATAGCTCCCTCTTAACAGCTTCTAAGATGCTCTCCCCGGCCTCTATAACGCCACCGGGTATGGACCACTTCCCCTGACCCGGAGGGAACCCCCTCCTGACGAGGAGGAGCTTCCCCTCCCTCAAAAGGACTGCGCCTACGCTAGCTATAGCATATCTAGGGAACTCCCTCATAGCTCGAGTGAGGATTGAGAGGTAAAAAAGTTGAGCTCCTCAACGCTCCCTCATGTAGGTCGGCGCCTTCTCCGGGGAGACCCCTCCCTTCACTTTATGGTAGTAATCGTAAGTCATGACTTCCTCATCGCTGAGCAGCTCCGCATCCACTAGCTCCCCCACGAAGATAGTATGCGTGCCCACATCGAGCGTAGAGGTGACGATGAACTCCATGTACGCGACGGATTCATCGAGTACTATGGGTGCTCCAGTCTTCCCTATCTTGTACGAGATCCCCTCGAATTTATTCAGATCCCTCCCGCTCATGAAACCGAATCTCCCTATCAGCGTCATCGGAGCTTCTTTCCTGAGGACCGATACTGAGAAAGCCCAGCTTGACCTTATGCACTCATGCGTAAAATTCTCCTTATTTATGCAAACGGCGACCTTAGGGGGTTCGGATGTCACTTGGAAAACTGCGTTAGCTATCTGACCGTTCAGCTTATCCCCCAATCTCGAGGAGACTATGTATAACCCATAAGAGATCTTCCTCAGGGCCTTGGTGTCCATAACCCTTTAAGATGGAAAAATAAAAAAGATATCAGTAGAAAGTCACCTTACTCACATCCCTGCATTTAGATAAAGCTAGTAGCTTAGAGATACTCTTCGGGAAGGAGACCTCATCGCAATCCCTTATCACTGCTACGTACTTCTCTAGGGTCGCCTCATCCACATCTTGAGAGAAAACGACCTTCCTCACGTCAGATATCAGCACTCTCCTCCCGAACTTCTCGAAGTCCTCCTTACTGAGCTCTATCTCCTCAATACCTGAGATCGGTATCGGAGTTAAGTTAGAGATACCCTCACTAATCGACTTCCCGGCCTCCTTAACCCCCTCCACTAGGGGTTGGATGCTCCCCACGAGCCCGCCCCTGACGTCGAGCAAGAGCCTCATCGCCTCATTTATCGCCTCTCCTATGCTCATCCCGAGCTTCCTAGATAGCTCAGCGACGCTATTGTAAAGCTCCGGATTCACTCCCCTTATAGTTATGTCCTTGCTCGGGCGCTCCTCTCCTGATGCCCTCACTACTATCTCCTTGCCCGCAGACCTCACTCTAACACCCTCAGGCGTTACAGCTATCTCCTCACCCGGGCGTTCCTCCCTACTCTCTGACATAGTCACACCTGTATTACATGCAATCATTAGTATATAAGCATTACTAGTCATGCAAGCCTAACTCCTTCAACACTCCAGTTATAGCTGTTACCACGCTACCCGGCTCCTCCGTCAAGGGGGGCCTCACGTAAGGCTTAACAGGTGTTCCCATCACATTTAGAGCTGTTTTAATTGCAGTTGGGAATGATGAAGCTATATCGTAAATGGAAGAGAGTTTCAAGAGCTTATAATTCTCCTCTAAAGCTCTCCTGAGATCTCCATTTTCCCAAGCATCGTAGATAGATCTGTGTAAGCTAGGGGTTAAGTTCGCTAGGGCGGTTATCCCCCCATCCCCTCCCATCATCAAATTGAAGAGGAGCAGATCGTCCATCCCAGTTAGCACTGAGAAGTCCTTCCTGACGGATTTTATCCCCTGGATCAATCTCCTCAAGTAGGAGAAGCTATCGTAAGTGACTTTAGCTCCCGCGATATTGTTATGTTCTTGAGCTAACTCGATGTAGAGTTCTATAGGAACATTTATGCCGGTGAGAGAGGGTATATTGTAAATTATTATCGGTAAATCCACTCTATCAGCTATCCTAGAGAAGTGCAGCTTCAGTTTCCTAACATCTATCTTGAAGAAGAATGGAGGGGTGACTATAACTCCATCAACGCCCATATCCTTGAAAATATTGCCTAGCTCAACAGCTTTATCCGTAGAATTATGGCTTATCCCAGGTATAACCCAGATCTTCCCACCGACTTCCTCTATCAACGCTCCAGTAAGCCTTATCGCTTCCTCCCTTTCCAGATGGACGAACTCCCCTGTGGTCGAGTTCGGGAAGATGCCATGAACACCTCCTCTCAACTGATGGTGCGCGAGCCACCTCAAAGCATCGAAATCTATCTCGAGCTTCTCATTGAAAGGTGTTATCAATGGAGTTATTATCCCCCTGAAGGACATAGAGCCACCGAGGGGATCGTACAGTCCTATCAGATAAACCCAATGGTACTAATACCTCGAAGATAATAAATAAATCTGTTAAGTAGATATATAAAAATAACTCCAATACGATAGATTTATGAATAATGATCTACAATACTCTCGTACGAATGTGCTTCAATCACTTTCACAGAACTGAAAGCTTCGTGATTTAGAGATACAATCGACTCCGAGGAGATCGAGATGATCATGTCAACAGTTGTGAAGAGAATCATCAGAAGTCAGTAGTATTAAACATAAAAACTTGGGATCTCCTTCCCACGATCCCTCAACTCGTTAGCGATTATTTTATTATAAAGCTTCCTTCGGCTCTCTATGAATGCCCAATCTCTAAGAGCTCTCCCGATAGCGATCTCGGATAATCCCCTAATCCTCTCGCTATGCATCCACGAATTCATCATTAGAACTCATTAAGGTCGAAATACGCTCTTCATGACTGGATATTTTTCATCCAACTTGTTACACTACAATAATATTTAAATTAATTTTAAATATCCCTCTTAAAATATAAATTTTATATTCATATATCAGCAATAATGTAAAATTCAATTAGCTCTTCATCTGATAGTAAAAGGCACAAATTTTTATTTTTTATGTTTTGATGATAAGCCAGGGGATTCTCATGTTCGAGATAGTTGGAAAGAGGGAGCTGGCGCCCAACATAAAGTGGATCAAGGTGAAGGCCCCTCTCGTAGCTAGGAATGCGAAACCAGGACAGTTCGTAGTAATCAGATCGCATGAGAGAGGGGAGAGGGTCCCTCTAACTCTCTTCAAGTGGGATAAGGAGGAAGGGACCATAGAGGTTGTCTTTCAAGAGGTCGGAAAGACGACGTACGAGCTCGGGACTTACGGTATAGGGGATAAGATAGCAGATGTCGTCGGCCCCTTGGGAAAACCGGCTCATATAGAGAACTTCGGGACATCTGTAATCGTCAGTGAGGGTGTAGGGGCTCCTGTGGGATATTCCATCACTAAAGCTCTGAAGGAAGCTGGTAACTACGTTATCAGTATATTAGGGTTCAGGAACAAACAATCAGTGATCCTAGAGGATGAATTCAGGGAGGTCAGCGACGAACTCCTCATAACTACGGATGATGGGAGCTACGTGAGGAAGGGGTTCACTACAGATGTTCTGAGCGAGCTACTGGAGTCCGGTAGGAAGGTGGATTACGTCTTCACAGCGGGTCCAGTCATAATGATGAAGAGAGTTGCTGACATAACTAAGAAGTACGGGATAAAGACTCACGCTAGCCTGAATCCCATAATGGTGGATGGTACTGGGATGTGTGGAGCTTGCAGAGTAACTGTAGGAGGACGGATTGTATTCGCATGCGTTGATGGTCCAAATTTCGATGCAAATCAGGTTGATTTCGACGAGTTGATGAAGAGATTAGCTCACTATAGGGAGGAGGAGAAGTTAGCGCTTGAGAGGTTCCTCCAAATGGGTGTGGTGAGAAGATGAGCGCGGGGAGGAGGGAAGTGAAGAAGGTGAGGGTCCCGGTCCCGGAGCAAGATCCTCATGTGAGGATACACAATTTCAATGAAGTGTCCTTAGGCTACAGCTTAGAGCAAGCTATTGAGGAGGCCTCTAGATGTCTTCAATGTCACGTGAAAGTCGCTCCTTGCATCAGAGATTGCCCGATCCACATGGACATCCCGGGATTCATAAAGAAGATAGTGGAGGGAGATATGAAGGGGGCTCTAGATGTCATAATTGAGACGAACTGGCTTCCCGGGATAACTGGAAGGGTCTGTCCGCAACCTTGCCAGGTGAACTGTATAATGGGGAAGCTCGGGGATAAGATAAACATAGGGAAGCTCCATAGGTTCGTAGCTGATTACGCTAGGGAGCACGGTATAAGGCCCGAAGTGGAGATAGCGCCTCCGACTGGGAAGAGGGTAGCTGTAGTAGGCTCAGGTCCAGCTGGACTCACTGTTGCAGCTGATTTGAGGAAGATGGGTCATGAAGTAGTCATATATGAGGCTCTGCATGAGCCTGGAGGCGTCCTAGTTTACGGGATCCCGGAGTTCAGGCTTCCGAAGGAGGTAGTGAAGTATGAGATCGGGTTCTTGGAGAGCATGGGAGTCAAGATATATACGGACGTAGTGGTAGGGAAGACTATCTCCCTCTACGATCTCCTCGAGGAATTCGATGCTGTCTTCTTGGGGACAGGAGCTGGTACTTCTAACTTCCTGAGCGTGCCCGGAGTCAACTGCCTCGGTATATACTCAGCTAACGAGTTCCTGATCAGGGTCAACTTGATGAAAGCTCACCTATTCCCAGAATACGATACCCCCATTAAGAGGGGGAAGAGGCTCGCTGTAATAGGAGGGGGAAATACCGCTATGGATGCAGCGAGGTGCGGCCTCAGGATAGGATATGAGGAAGTTTACATACTCTACAGGAGGACTAGGGAATTGATGCCAGCTATAATTGAGGAGATTGAAGAAGCTGAAGAGGAAGGGGTCAAGTTCATGTTCTTAGTAAATCCAGTCGCCTTCAAGTGCGATGAGAACGGGTGGGTGAGGGCAGTAACGCTGATAAGGAACGAGTTGGGCGAGCCGGATGAGACAGGGAGGAGGAGGCCCATCCCGATACCCGGGAGTGAGTTCGATCTAGAGGTCGATGCCGTAGTGATAGCGATAGGGCAGAGGCCCAACAGGATACTCTACCAAGATGTCCCAGAGCTAGAGGTATCGAAGAACGGCACGATAATAGTTGATGAGAAGTACAGGACTACGTTGAGAGGGGTATTCGCTGGAGGGGATGCGATAAGGGGAGAGGCCACTGTAGTGCTGGCGATGGGGGATGGAAAGAGGGCAGCTATGGCTATAGATGAGTACCTCAGGACTGGGGAGTGGCCTGAGAAGATAGTCCCGATGAAGATAGCTCAAGCCGATTAGGGACTTATCTTTTTTATTTTAGGATAGCTCTCCAATTTTATTTTTATTATGAGTGGGGAACCCAAGCTCAGGGCTATAGTGAGCATAGCTCAATTAGTCCTGGGGATACTCCTCTTCATAAGCGGGCTCGTCCTCTACTTCACCCCATCTGGAAGGGCTCATGAGTTCATAATCTTCATGAGCAGAGGGTCTGGCGTTACTGGTATGATATCTTCGCATTCGCTCTCTCTGGATCATCCCTAATTCACATATACTTCAACTTCAGATCCCTGAAAGTCCTGGCTAGGGGGCTGTTCTCATGAAGAAGCTAATCCTAGTGATCTCAATAGCTATGATCTTGGCCGCCATCCCCTGATATACAGACCGGAGGAGAGTGGCTACGTAGTGAGGGGTAAGTTGAAGGAAGTTGGCTCTAGGATAATAGTCGTGGAGACTGAGGGAGGAGATGAGGCCTTCGAGCTGAGGGGGGATTATGAAGGTGGATATAAGTGGCATCAAGTACTGGAGAGGCTCAGGGGGATGATAGGGGAGGAGGTAGTTGTGGAAGTGGAGATAAGAGGGAGAGCAGCTGTAGCGGTCAGTATAGAGCTGCCCAGGTTGGGGATAAAGTATTAGTTTGTGTAACACCATATAACTGAGATGCGGGGGAAGGTGGGAAGGTTCCAGGTTATGGCTCTCCTGCAAGCAGCTAGGTACTTCCTCCTAAAGGGAGATCTCGAGAGAGCGAAATCCTTCGGGCTGAACAGAGCTATATTTTACGCTTGGGCGAAGAGATCGGGAGGGAAAGTTCGCACACACAGGGCTGCGGGCGCATCAGCTCCCTCGATACCCAGGGCCGCTAGGGGGATCGAGCAACTCGGGGATGAGAGAGCTTACGTGAACGAGGAGGGTCTCTTCATAATAGGGGATGAGGTCCAGAGGCCTGAAGATTACGATGAGCAAGTAGCGAGGAGGATAGAGGAAGTAGTCCCGTACGATAGGGCATGGAAAGCTGCCCTGAATTACTTGAGATCCTTCCCAGCGGACTTCCTACTCGATCAGAGGAAGTTCTATGAGCGTATCTACCTCCCGGTGAGGGATAGGTTCGAGGAGCTCGTGAGCTCTTATAGTTGAGAGAGCATCGCTAGGGGAAATTGAGGGGTGGGCTCCCTGTCGATGGGGATAGATGAAGCTGGGAGGGGCCCGGTGATAGGGCCTATGGTCGTGGCAGCTGTTATCCTGAAGAGGAGGGAAGCCAAGAGGCTGAGGGAAATGGGAGTCACTGATTCGAAGCTCTTGAGTGCTGAGAGGAGGGAGGAGCTCTTCCCAATGATAATTGAGAGCGCTGAATCATATTTAATAAAGGTAATCGAGCCTAAGAGGATAGATGAAGCTGTCTCTAAGAATATGCTCAATTTACTCGAAGCTGAAGTGATGTCAGAGTTGATAAGGGAGCTCAGGCCCGCTAGAGCCATAGTTGATTCGCCGATGAGGAACTGCAGGAAGTTCTCAGAGGTATTGAGGGGATTCCTGGGGGATTTGAGCGTTAAAATAATAGCTGAGAATAAGGCCGACTCCAAATATGTCCAAGTAGCTTCGGCCTCCATAATAGCTAAAGTGGAGAGGGACAGGAGGATCAGGGAGTTGAGCGAGCTGACTGGGATCGATATAGGCTCAGGATATCCGGGAGATCCTAAGACGAGGGAAGCGATTAAGATTATCCTCAAGGGGGCTGAGTTCCCCAGGGATCAAGTGAGGTGGAAGTGGGCGACGATAAATAAGCTCTTGGAGGAGATCAGAGGGAGAGATTTGACAGAGTTCTTGGATCGATGACGCTAGCTATTATCTCAGCTATCCTCCTTATCTCCGCTTGAGCTGATCTATCCAGCCTGAGCTTCAGGAAATGGTGCCAGTCGGATTGCCTCCCGCTGACGAAGATGGCTGTCCTCAATGCTGATGGGAGTATGTACCTAGCATCTTCCATCCTCACCCCCATACTCAGGAGCCTCTCATATAGCTTAATGCTCATCTCAGCGTGCTCCCTCATTAACTTCAAAGCATCTTCACTCAGATCCGGGAATATGAAGCCCTCAGGTCTCGTCACCCTCCCTGATCTCTGGGTGAAGCTTAGTCTCCTATGCCTGACGAATTGATGCGAGGCGACCCTGGACATCTCGATCCAGAACGCATAGAAACCATGCCTGGGGTCCTCATGGGGGGACTTAAGGAAGCTGTACATCAGGGGCTCATCGCTCAACTTCTCCATCTCGACTGAGAGCATCGGCTCAGCTTCGGATTCTATACCGAGGATGCGGGATATCATGGGGAGCTCCCTTATGGCCTCGAGGCCTATGACCCTAGCTTCGCTATCTAGGAGCTCTATAGCTGTCCTTGGATTGAGGGAGATCAAGCTGGGGTTTCCTAGAGTTACCTCAACGTATTTATGATTTATGAGGAGCCTCAGTAGTTCTTGATGATCGCAATCTACCCATAGCCTTATCAAGCTGTGCTCCAAGACAGAATGATGCCCCATCCTTATGACGTTCGATAGGAGCCTCCTGACTCTCTCCCTATCATTAAGCTCCTCAGCTATTTCCTCCGGACCCCCAGTACTCCTAGACACTCTCGTAGCTAGGTAAATTAGGCCTTCCCCACCTATCAACTCCTTCCTCACGACCTCCATGCTAAACTTACATATAGTGGGTGTGATAAAACACTAGCTGCCCGCGTGAGAACTCCAAGGCGGCATATTCATCACGACTTTTACTCCAAATGATTAGCAATTAAAATTTAATGAATTATAACGAGATCTTTCTTTAATAAAATTTAGAGAATATAGGATAAATTAAGAGAATTTTTAATTTTCTCAGTAATAAAATCATGAATATATTTAATATAAAGACTCAAATTTGTAAAGAAAAATTTTCTATTATGAGTCAGGAGTCCTTATATTGTATAGTTCTGCTGTAACTTCATAAATTCTCTTATGTTTAATTAACTTTTTAATGGGCTTACGAGCTTGGGTCGGGGGTGACCCTATGGAGTTCGAATGTCCCGTATGCGGAGCTGTATTCGATATAGAGGATGTAGAAGAGGGCGATGAGGTCAGATGCCCTGAGTGCGGTGCTCTACTCGTCGTCATGAAGAAGGGCAAGAAACTCTACTTGGAGCCAGTGCCTGAAGAAGAAGAGGAGGAATGGGAAGAGGAGGAAGAGGAGTGGGAAGAGGAGGAAGAGTGGGAGGAGGAAGAGGAGTTCTGAACTATCGAGGCATCTTGTAAAAAGCCATCCTTTTTCCTATGCCGAGGTCATCCAGCTTTTTCTCCCATTCATCGGATACTGAGATCACTGAGAAGACCCCCCATAACTTAGCTCCCGCATCGCTCACTATATCCATTATAGCCTCCAGGGATTCCAAGTTCTTCACTATGTCCCTCACTAAGATCACTTTATCACCCACCCCTATCTGACTAGGTACGTATAGCTCGACGACAGCCCCTCTATCGAGTGAGACGTATGAGCTCCTCAAGTAAGACTCTAAAGAGAGGTTAACATGCTCCATACAGCTTAAAGCCTTCGCTCTGAGCCAATCGCTAGCAATTAAGGCTAGGGGGAATGACCCCTGCGGGGATATTATCACGTTGACTTCCTCATCCCCGACGAAACTCGATATCACATAGCCCATGAGCTCCAAGAACTTATAGTTGCTCATAAACCTCCAAGACTCTATATAATTATACCTGTTTACCCTCAGATTCCTCTTGAGCGCTTCCTCTATTAGATTCAAGCTCTCTATCCTCTCTATTATCTTCCTAGCTGTGGTCTTCTCCGGCGTGCTCTTGAGACTTATGTATCGCCATATGACTTGATAAGGTATTCCTAGCTTCGATTCAAGTTCCTTCAATGTGAAAAAACCCTTTAGGGAGCTCAAAAGCCTGACGGAGATGTAAGGAGACTCTAGCCTCCCGTTCCTCATGCCCACTTTACCTTTCAAGAGCGTAACTCACTTAGATTTAAATTCAACTCCGCTGGGCAATATGGTGCCACTCCATTAGCATCGAATCCGTCTAGAAAACCTTTATAACAATGGATCCACGAGATCCGAAGTTGAGTCATGGAGATGGTCCAGCGGGCGACCTTGCTTGAGGAGTTCAAGTTCCCCAGGACTCTTTTTAGAGCGAGGAAAATCCCGATAGCTCGTGGATGGAGGAAGATATACATCAAATGGGAGGGAAACAACCCCACGGGGACCCAAAAGGACAGAGCGGCTTACGTGCACGTGAGGAGGGCTATAGAGCAGGGATACGATACTGTGACCGTGGGCACCTGCGGTAACTTCGGGGTCTCCCTAGCTTACTTCGCTAACCTCCACGGGATTAGGGCCGTGATATATGTACCATCGCGTTACACCAATGGTAGGATTAGGGAGATGAGGAAGTACAATGCTGAGATAGTTTACGTAGATGGTAGTTACGAGGACGCTGTGGAGAGGAGCGTGCTAGATGCTATGAAATATGGATACTACGATTCCAATCCGGGGAGCGTTAACGGCAGAGTGGCTCTCGAGTCATTCAAGGCTATCGCTTATGAGATAGTAGCAGCCCTGGGCTCAGTCCCTGATTTAGTCTCCGTCCCAATGGGAAACGGCACCACTCTAGCTGGGATCTACATGGGCTTCCGCGAGATGCTGGATATGGGGATCTCTAGGAAGCTCCCAGTGATGCTAGGGGCGACTACGAGACTGGGGAATCAGATAGCTGAAACTCTGAGGAGGGGCTCTGAGGAACTAGTCCCCCTGAGGGAGGATGAAGTGAGGGAAACTGAGTATAATGAGCCATTGGTCTCGATAAAGGCTTTCGATGGTGAGTACGCTCTGGAAGCTATAAGGAGGAGCGGTGGTCTAGCTTTCGAATTCTACGATGATGAACTGCTTCAACTCTCTGAGGAGCTTAGAATGGAAGGTATAGACCCTCTTCCAGCGTCTTCCTCCTCCTTAGGGGCTATAGAGAGATATCTAGAGTTCGGGGGATATTTCGAGAATGCAGTGGCAGTCGTCACAGGGAGGAGGTTCTGAAGTCCCAGAAGCCCTGATATTAGCTGAGGGAAGATACGATACTTCCGATGCTAAGACAGCTCACGGCCTCGTCAGGAAGTCCATGAGGTACAGGATAGTCGGTGTGATAGACAGTAAGTTCGCTGGGATGGACGCTGGTGAAGTGCTGGATGGGAAGAGGAGGGGCATAAAGATCTATAGGAGCTTGGATGAAGCTCTGAGTGAGAGGCCTAATATCAAAGTGCTGATAGTCGGTGTGGCTACAGCGGGAGGAATGCTACCACCCGATTACAGGGGCTACATTAGGGAAGCCATAGAGAGGGGGCTCAACATAGTATCGGGGCTCCACGAGTTCCTGAGCGATGATCCAGAGTTCTCAAAGATATCTAAAGAGAGAGGAGTCGAGATAATAGATGTCAGGAAGATCTATCAGAAGATGAAGCTTTTCTATACTGGGAAGATAAGGGAAGTGGATTCTTACAGAGTAGTGATCTTGGGGACTGATGCTTGCATAGGGAAGAGGACGACGGCTTGGATGATAGTAGATGAGCTCAATAAGAGGGGTATAAAGGCAGTTTTCATCGGGACGGGTCAGACCGCTTGGATGCAGGGAGCTAAATATGGGATAGTGTTGGATGCTATGATAAACGATTTCATACCAGGAGGATTGGAGCACGAGGTCTGGAGGGCTTACGTCGAGGAGAGGCCCAAGGTAATAGTGGTCCCCGGCCAGGGTTCATTGCTGCATCCGGCGTTCCCAGGTAGCTTCGAGATAGTGAATTTACTAACGCCTAACGCTATAGTGCTGCAGCACGCACCTGGGAGGAAGCATCTAGAGGACTTCCCGGAGTTCCCGATGCCACCATTGGAGAAGTACATACGCTTAATAGAAGTCATGACGGATAAGAAGCCTCTAGCTATCACTATAAACACAGAAGGGATGAGCGAGGATGCTGTGGAGAGTTACGTCAAGGAAGTGGAGGCCAAGTACGGAATAGTGGCGTGCGCTCCCCTGATCCATGGCGTGGGTAGGATAGTCGATGCTATAGTCAAGGAGGTGGAGGGTTGAACCTCATCTGCTTCGATAAGATAAGGATAGGGAACCTGAGGGTGAAGGATAGAGCTATACTAGCTACTTATGAGCTAGAGGTAGACGGCGTCAGGAGGGAGTACGATCTCATGGAGGTGTACGAGGGGAGTATAAGGGATATAGAGGGTATCGAGGAGATAGCAGCGTTGATAAGCATAGTTCCCGCGATAAATTACACATTATTTACGAAAGAAATTGATATAGAATTCCCAATAAACGAGTTAGACTTAAAGTTCTTCATGGATATGAGCGAGATAACTGCTAGGGATATATTCGTCAATAGGATAGTCAAGAGGACCGGTCTCATCAAGGATGAGTTCATACCGGATCCCGAGAGCTTGAGGCCCGAGGATGCTAGCCCGAAAGCTGAAGTTAATGCTAAGATAGGATCTACGGTCCTCGATTACTCGGGGGATGAGTTGAAATGCGGTGTCATGGTCTCCGGGGGGAAAGATAGCCTCCTCTCCTTCATGCTCCTGAAGGAAGCTGGGTGCGAAGTCCATCCCTTCTTCTTCAATGAGAGCGGGAGGCACTGGCACGTCTCACTGAAGGCATACAGGTACTTCAGGGCTGAGGAACCGAGGACGAGCAGGGTCTGGAGCAACGTAGATAGATTATTCAACTTCATAGAGTCGAACATGAGGATCCTCGTCAAAGGTTTCAGGAAGAAGACGAAGGAGATATATCCGATAAGGCTCTTCTGGTTCGAGCACTGGGCTTTCTCCTTCCTCCCGATCATGATGAGGAGGGGTATAGGGAACATAATCTTCGGGAACGAGTACGATGATCCATCCTCAGTTCCCTCTTATTTCAAGGGGATAAAGCATTATAACGCGGTTTACGACCAATCCCAAGATTTCGAGGATTACATGACGAATTGGTTCAAGGAGAGGGGGCTTGGAATAAAGCAATGGTCCCCAATAAGATCTATCTCCGGATTGATAGTACAGAGAATCCTCTACAGGAGGTATAAAGATATCATGAAGCTTCAGATGAGCTGCCATACTCCTAGGTATGCTAGCGGGGAGCTGAGGCCATGCGGGAGCTGTAATAAATGCATAGGGATAAGGATCTTCCTGCTGGCTAATGGGATAGATCCGAAGATGATAGGTTACGGGGATGAGCTGAGCGACATAGTGGAGCACGTTGAAACTGGGAAGTACAGGTTGGATGAGGATGAGTTAGAGCACTCACTGTACCTCATGAGCGAGAGGCTCGGGGTTAAGCTCCCCAGGGCCCGTCCTCATCCCGAAGTGGAGACAGTGAGGTTCAACGATGTAACTGCTAGGATAGATCATATTCCATATCCTGAGCTAAGAAGAAAAGTTTTTAATATAATTGAGGAATATGTGAATGGATATTCCATTCTGAGGGATGGGAAGTGGGTAAGAGTAGGGAGAGAGGAATTGGGGCTGTAGCGATAGAGTTTAGGGATCTGGGGCCTGAGGAGATAGAGGAATACATAAAATTCGATGCTAAGATAAGCTGGGATTTCCTAACTGATGAGGAGAAGATGGAACTTGGATACGAGGGTTATCTGAGGAGGCATAGGGAGGTAGTGTACTCGCTCTACAGAGCTAACATGAGGAACAGGATGATAGCTGCTTACGCTGACGGCGAGATAGTGGGAGTTGTCTGGGTTGGCATGAGGATAGATACGGTCCACTTCGTACCCGTGGGCTACATATACGATATAGAAGTTAGAGAGGACCTGAGGGGGAAGGGGATAGGGAGCAAGCTACTCCGGATGGCTGAGGAGACCTGCAGGGAGTGGGGGGTCAAGGAGGTCATGCTAGCAGTCGAGGCGGATAATTTAGAGGCAATTGAGTGGTATGAGAGGATGGGATATGCTCCGAGGAGGCATCTGATGAGCAAGAGGCTGATGCCTGAACGAGCGGAACCTTTATTTATGTATCGGTAAGTGGTTACCCGATGTTGGAGGGGAGCTCGGATCTCGTCTCAGCTGTGAAGTTCATAATAGAGATCGTATTGAAGTTAGCGAGCTGGCTCGATCAACTCTTCAAAGCGATAATAGTGCCCATAATGAATCAGATAGGCATAAAGGGAGATGCCGCTAACGCTATGACTTTCATAATAGAGCTCATGATATTCATAGTGCTCATAGAGAAAGCAGCGGGGCTAATCAAATGGGTCCTCCTCGCACTACTCATACTCCTAGTCATAGGGGCCCTCTACCCCTACCTATGAGGTTTAATAGATCCCCCTCATGGATCTAGGGGTCGCTATTGAGGGCTGTGGTGATACGCGAGCACGGGGGTCCCGAGGTACTGGAGTTCGAGGAGGATTATCCTGACCCTAAGATAGGCCCTAATGACGTCCTAGTTGAGGTCAAAGCAGTCGCTATGAATCATTTAGACATCTGGGTGAGGAAAGGAGTGAGAGGGGCGACTCTACCGAGGATACTGGGCTCGGATATCTCGGGCATCGTTAAGGAAGTTGGGAGTGGCGTGAGCGATGTCAAGGTTGGGGAGGAGGTCATAGTCTCCCCCGGTTACGGCTGCGGGAAGTGCGAGTACTGCTTGAGCGGTAGGGAGAGTATGTGCAAGCAGTATAAGATGCCCGGCTACCACGTCGATGGTGGTTACGCTGAGCTGACATCACATCCTGAGAGGGCGATACTCAAGAAGCCAGCGAGTCTGAGTTTCGAAGAAGCGGCATCAGTTCCTTTAGTCTTCCTCACATCTTGGCACATGCTCAGGACTCTCGCTGATGTGAGGGAAGATGAGTGGGTCCTCATATGGGGTGCTGGGAGTGGCATAGGCATATCATCGATACAGATAGCGAAGCTCCTCGGAGCCAAAGTTATAGCAACTGTTGGGGATGATTGGAAGGTAGAGAGGGCTTATAAGATAGGGGCGGATCACGTGATAAACAGGAAGAAGGAGGGTGTCATCGCTAGAGTGAAGGAACTCACTGGAGAGGGAGTGGATGTAGTCGTAGACTCAGTGGGTAGCGAGACTTGGATGAGCAGTCTCAAGTGCTTGAGGGTGGGGGGCAGGATGGTCAGCGTGGGAGCTACTTCAGGTGAGCAAGCGAATATAGATGTAAGATACGTCTTCTCTAAGCAGCTCCGGATATTAGGCTCTTACATGGGGAGCAGGGCTGAGCTGATAGAAGTACTGAAGTTCTTCGAGAGGGGGAAGCTCAAACCAGTCATAGATTCTGTATTCAAGCTTGAGGAAGTTAGGAAGGCTCATGAGAGGATGGAGAGGAGCGAGATGTTTGGAAAGATAGTTATCCTGCCGAGGTGATCTCATGTTCGATGTGGAGGAGTTCTGGAAGTTCGATCTCAGGGTGGGGAAGGTGCTGGCAGCCGAAAGAGTATCCGGCTCTAAGAAGCTGATAAAGTTGGATGTCGATTTCGGGAGCGAGAGAAGGACGATAGTGACTGGGATAGCTGACCAAGTAGATCCTGAAACCTTAATTGGTAAAAAGATGATATTCGTCCTCAATTTGAAGCCAAAGAGGATGATGGGAGTTGAGAGCCAGGGGATGCTATTGCTAGCTGAGGAAGATAGCGGTAGGGTGCACTTGATAGAGGTGCCCGATGAGGTACCGGTAGGTACTAAAGTTTGGTGATCAGATCAGACCAGCTAACTTTAGGGCGTTCTTAACTTCTTCCCTCTCCCCCTCTGATAGAGGTTGAGATGGCATCCTAGCGAAACCTCCCGGAAGGCCCCTCAGCCTCAAGGCTTCTTTAGTAGCGCTTAGCTGATTGTACTTCTTCACTATAACTTCATTCAACATAGTGAGGGTCAGCTGGATCTTAGAAGCCCTCTTCAGATCGCCGGCCATGAAGGAATTGTAGAGCTCGACCGCTAGCTCGGGGGCGAATATAGAGACAGCCACTATTCCCCCATCACCTCCTAAGACTAAGGTATCGAGGAGGACATCCCCAGTCCCAGCTAGAACTGATTTCTTACCCCCAATCAACCTGATGAGTTCTGAGATCCTCCATATTAAACCGCTGGACTCCTTTATGCCCGCGAAGTTATCGAAATCGGAGAGCTTCGCTACGATATCTATCGGTATATCGTAACCGACGAACTTCGTCACATTGTATAAGAGCATGGGGATGCTGAAGGACTTGAGGATGAGAGTGTAATGTTCTAAGAGCTCCCTCGGGCTCGGTTTGAAGTAATAGGGAGGGGTCAAGAGGACTGCATCGGCCCCTATCCTCTCAGCCATCTGTATCTGCCTCATGAGGGCTCTAGTAGATGGGCTGCTCACGCCAGCTATCACTGGCACCTGTCCCCCCACTTTATCTATGACGGCCCTCAGGACCTCGCCCCTCTCCTCCTCATCGAGGAGAGGCCCCTCCCCGTTGCTCGCGCAAGTAGCTAATCCATGAACTTTAGCTCCCAGCCAGAAATCGAGGAGCTTTTCGAGAGATCTGAGATCCAGATCCCCTTCCTGAGTGAAGGGGGTGACATGAGGAGGTATTATACCGTGGAACCTCATAAGGGAACTCCCCCCCTGAAGGATAAAAAGCTGAGCTTCAGAGCGAGGACTTTATATGCTCTATAATACTCTCAATCTCTTTAGGCAAGTAGAACCTCCATAGGAGCCTGCAAGCTAACCTCTTCAGGAAGGGAAGCTCAATCCTACCTCCGCATGCGTATGGATGGCCTCCTCCACCGTAACTCTCGCATATAATCCTGAGATCGATTTCCCTCCTTCTCCCAGCGTATAGGGAGAACCTCTTACAATTGAAAACGAAGCAGAAATCCGCCCCTAGATCCTCACTAGCTTTCCTAGCTATTAGAGACCCCGGACCTCCAGCTCTGATATCTATAACGCAGAACCTCCTGCCCTCACTAGTCCCCTCTATCCTAACTCCCTTCATTGCCTCCCTGACACGGGACTCTATGGAGAGGAGCTTCTTCCTACCGAAACTCTCCAACTCCTCATCTATTAAATACCCTTCCACCAACCTCCTAATCAGCCTGGCTTTCATTCTCTCATTAGTGGAGATCGCGTTATATACTTTGGAGATATCCAGCGTATATCTGCCCGTATCGGCATCATCAGCTATCTCAACTAATTCCCTCTCGAAATCCCCACCACCCAACCACTCCAGAACTAGCCTAGCATTGCTCTGAGATGGCTCGAGCCTCAGTTCTATGAGCTCCGATAACCTAGAGGAGCTCTCATCATCCCATCTATGGTGATCGCACCAATAGACCCTGCAGCCGGAACTTATCAACCTCCTGAGCTCAGCCTCCACCCCCTCCAACTTCGATTTATTCAGCCCTATATCGAGTATTAGGAGCTCACCGACTCCCTTGACCTTCGAGAGAGTTTTATCTATAGAACTAGGACCGGAAAACTTCAATTCAGATTCTCCGAGCCTCCTGATAGCTATAACTGCGCTCAGGATCCCATCTACATCTCCATGAGTTATTATCAAACGCTTCATCCTATCCCTCTAACCAAGTCACGTTAACTGAGCCCTCTAGCTCATTTATTAAGCTCCCATCTATCTTACAAGGTCCCTCGTAAAGAGTAGAAGCTGTAGCTGATGCTACGGAGAACTTGGCTGAATCCTCGGGATCTAGGCCCCTGAATAGAGCTATGCCTAGGGCTGCTGAGAACACGTCCCCAGCTCCAACCTCATCCTTAGCATCAACTTCCGGGGCTTCAGCATATAAGATACCCTCAGGGAAGCTGAATAGGGCCCCTCGCCTCCCTAACGTTATAGCCACTATCGGGAAGTGCCTGGATAACTCTTTCAAAGCCCCCATCACATCCTCACCAGTCGCGGCAATAGCTTCGAGATCGTTCAAATGAACTACGACCTCTAAATCGAGGAATTCATCTAAATAGCCTCTGGAAAGCTTTATTCCATTATCGAATACTCTCAATATCCCCTGTAGGTCCAGCAAAACTATTCTGGAGATCTTAATGGCTTCAAGAGCTACATCCTTGCTTATCTCATTAGCCACAGGGCCTAAATGTATTATATCGGCATCTAAAGAGCTTAGATCATCTATTGAAATATTATCGCAACGGGATGATAGGGAGAGGGGATATGAGCCCTTGCCTATCGAGAACCTAGTGGTCCTCTCGCAAGATCTCTTCACTCTCGAGGTATCCACGCCCTCCTCCTCTAGCTTAGCGAGGAACTCCTCAGGCATGTCCCTCCCAACTCTGGATACTATAGAAGCCCTCATCCCTAGTCCAGTAGCGAATAGGGAGCCGTAAACCACGCTACCGCCTATCCTAACTCTATCAATCTCATCTACAGTTATATGGCCTACAGCGGCGTAACTCATTCAAACCCCCTCTTCATTAGTTCCGAGTACCAATCGGGGAATGAGGGGTCCCTGACGATCCTAGATATAGTATAAGGCTTTATATCTAGGACAGGGGTCCCGTCATAAGCATCCATATTGGAAACGTATATCCTCCCATCAGAAATCTCCTTAACTCTCACTAAATGGAGCCCTATGGGATTAGGCCTGTGGGGGGAATCCGTCGCGAAGACACCTACTTCAGGAGCCTCGAGCCCGAGCCTCAGGAACCTCTTAGGCCTGACGATGAGAGTAGCTCTGCTCTCCTCGGGGACCTCATGCAAATAAGATATGACGAAGATGTGAGAGAAACCCCTCAGCCCTATTAGACCATCCCTGTATTCCTCCAAGATCTCTATGTACCCTTCGACGCCATCGAAGCTCTCCTTAACTTCCTCCCTCGAAGCCCCTGTCCTGAAGAAGCCTATGGGTTTGAAGCATGTCATAGCTAGGGGGAGGGAGGAGAGGCTAAAAGCGTTCAGGCTTGCGTATCGACACCAAAATGTAAATAATTAAGATAAAAAAATAATCTTCTAACAAATATCTTATTATTAGAATACATTCAAATAAAATTTCTGCATAATAGAGAAGGCTTAAAAATGAAGCACAGGACAGGGAGTCGAGCTGGAGTTTTATTTATAGACTGATAAGCCCGAGGGGGTCTCATGAAAGGGATCGCTGAGGCATTCGGACAGGAGAGTATGGTGATGGTGATAGCTGGTAACATATCATCCGTTCTGATAGGCTCGATTATCTGGATATTGCTCGCAGGAGTCCTCCCTGTGAGTGATTACGGTAGAGCCAATTACATACTCTCCCTGGGGGCCTTCCTCTCTACTTTCACATTGCTCGGGTTCAACGTAACGCTAAGGACCTATCTCCCGAGGGGGAGGGATGAGATACTTCCCCCATCGATATTGCTCACCTCCATACTCTCCATAATCTTAGGGATGCCCTTCATCAACTTGCACCCATCGGTACCACTGATAATATTCAGCAACTCCATCTTCATCCTACTGACTTCTGAGAGGCTCGGCCATCTCAAATACAGGGACTTCTTCATACTCCAGACAGTCACTAGAGTTCTCCAAATAATTCTGATAATATTGATAGTCCCGATATCCGGTTTGGATGGAGCTATTTACTCTATAACGCTCCCATTCACACTATTCTCAATTCCCATGCTCCTAAAGGCCAGGGGCGGATTTAGGGGCATTAAGGGGATCCTCGGTTACTTCCGCTTCTCCCTTCTCTCCTACTTGAGTGGGATAGTGGGTGCTTTGGGCACTAGGTTCGATAAAGTGTTCATAGGCTCTCTCTACGGGGAGAGGGCCTTGGGGCACTATCAACTCGCTTTCCAGTTCTACTCAGCTATGCAAGCGATTCCCACGGCCCTTGGCAGCTATATACTACCGATGAGATCATCGGGCAGGTCCACGAAGGCCCAGGAAATGGTAGGATTCACGCTCTCAGTCCTCACATCGATAGCCGGTTACTTCCTCATACCGATTTTCGTCAAGGTACTGTTCCCAAACTTCTATCCAGAGTCCGCTTTAGCGGGGAAGATAGTATCACTAGCGATAATATTCGATTCCCTCTACTCAATATACTCATCCAGGAGGTTGAGCGAGGAGGATCCGAGATCCGTCTTAGTAGCGAGTATGCTATCGATCCCGATACTCTTCTCATCGATATACTTCCTAGGGTCATCCCTAGGGATAGAGGGCCTCGCGATCTCCATCCTGCTTTACAGGATCTCGGCTCTCTCCTTCATGATTCTAGTGACGAGGATCAGCTGGCTGCGTGTAGCAATTACATGAGATTAAGTTAAGCTATTTTTATAAGAAAGTAAAGTTTATTAGGTAGAGCTCCCCCTAACCCAGGTGATACCATGAGCGCTGCGGACTCGAGCCTCGTATCGGCCCTCAAGGACCTGAAGCTCGGATCGATACTATCGATACTCTCCGACGTCCTGGGCATAATATCAGTCCTCCCAATATTGCTATCCCTCCCGAGGATGTTCATTAGAGCGGAAACTCCCAGGGAAATGTTGAGGCAGATGATGCCCAGTATCATCCCAACAGTCTTACTATTCGCTGCTGCCCTCGCAGTAGGGATAATATCGCTCTACTTCTGGTTCAGGGCATCTAACGAATTCAAGAGGCATGATGAGAGGCTGGGGATAGGTAAGATAGGGGCTATACTCTCTATAATAGGGGCTTGCATAATCATAGTATCATTACTCATCCTTTTCGCTTTCCTCCCTCAGATGATATCCATGATCAGGTCTGCGATTGAGATGCCACCTGGTGTGACTAATGAGACTATTGGAAGGCAGTTTGCGATGAGATTCCTCAGTCTGATCCCTATAGTGGTAGTGACGCTCATAGGCGGCCTAATATACTTAGTAGGCTGGATCCTCTACGGTGTTATGGTTATGAGGCTGGGGGAGGTCCAGGGATTGAATCCTGATTTCAAGTACGCGGGCATACTCATGATAGCTGGGACCTTGCTCTCTCTTATCGGGGATCTGGCGATAATAGGCCTTGTATTAGAGCTAGTTTCACTCATAATGATCTTAGTCTACTCCGATATGTCGATAAAATCGCTCACATCCTCCCAAGCTCAAGCCACCCCAACTAGTTAATTTTTTTACTTGGCATGAGAGGATCTATTGATGCCGGAGCTCGTGAGGGCCCACTTGAGGATATACGGGAGAGTTCAAGGTGTTTTCTTCAGGTCAACGATGAGAGAAGTAGCTTTAGAGTTAGGAGTCAATGGATGGGTTAGGAACATGCCAGATGGGAGCGTCGAGGCTGTCGTTGAGGGGGAGAGGGAGAAGGTGGAGGAGTTGATAAAATGGGCCCATCGCGGTCCTCCTCTGGCCAAAGTCGAGAGGGTCGAGGTGAGATGGGAGAGCTATAGAGGGGACTGGGAGGGGTTCAGCGTAGTGAGGTAGAGGCTGTCCTAACGTTGAATTTTCACGGTAAGCAAAAATTAAAGATAACACATCCGGAAGCTCTCAAATTCACTCGGCCCTCGGATTCAAGCTTCAGCCCTTCCATATTCTCGCTGAGAGAGGAGGGCAATATATTTAAAACGATCGATCTTAATCATGAGTGGTGAGGTGAATGGCCGGAAGGGGTTTCTCGCTCCTCGGTTTGAGGCTCGATATGGTCTTCACGCTATCCCTCATAATAGTGATATCCACATTCGTCTTCACACTGCTAATAGGATCATCCATCGGTTTAATAGGCGGAGTACTGGCTGCCTTGCTCTTCAATGCCTTCATGTGGATGATCTCTCCTTACTTACTGGTATCCATGTACGGGTTGAGGCAGTTGAGCAGGAGCGATATACCGTGGCTCTACGACTCCCTAGAATATTTAGCTAGGAAGAGTGGGTTGAAATCAACGCCTAAACTTTACATAGCTCCGATTGGTGTTCCGAATGCGTTTGCATTCGGGAGCCCGATATTCGGTTACGGAGTGGCTGTAACGGATGGTCTGCTGAGGAACCTGAGCGAGGATGAAATCGAAGCTGTCATAGGGCATGAGATAGGCCACATAAAGCACGGTGATATGCACGTCATGATGATAGCTACAGCCCTGCCATCAATATTCCTACAGATAGGTAGATGGATCATGCTGAGCTCTATGTACTCAGGAGGGGGGAGGGACAGGGAGAGCAATGCTGGGGCATCCTTCTTGATAGGCTCGGCCCTCATGCTGATAGGGTGGCTCCTCTACCTATTGGCCCTGAGGTTGAGCAGGCTCAGGGAGTTCTACGCTGATGCTCACTCAGCGATGACAGTGGAGAGAGGGGCTGAGAAGCTTCAGAGCGCCCTAGTTAGGATAGTCAAGGCGACGGACCCCAGGAAGGGTGAGCAACTGGTAGCGGCGAAGGCCCTGATGATAGCGGATCCGACTCAGAGAGTGAGCTATAGTGAGATAAGGGAGTATATGGAGAGGGAACCTTCTCTCTTCGAGAGGATAATGAACTTATTCTCAACGCATCCCAGGATAGAGGAGAGACTGAGGAGATTGGAAGCTCTGAAGTCCCTCTACAGCTGATTTTTCAACAGGAGCCCTGCTCCGATACCTTTAAAATTTAATACATTCTTTTTATAGGGGCTTGCGTACTTCGTAGGAGGTGCGTCAGTTGGAGAAGATAGCGATACCAGCTAAAGGCCCCGAGGGGCTGGATGCCCTCACCTTCGGCCAGCCGATATACGCGCCTTTCTTCACTATAGTTACTGTAGAGGGAGGGGAAGTGAAGGGGGTTGAAGTGATAAGGAATCCCGCATCGACACTCCTACCTTACAGGGGCCCTAGCTTGGCTTCCTGGCTCAAACACATGGGTGTGAGCGTCGTAATAGCTATCTCATTCCCCGAGGACGTCATATACAGCCTGACATCCTGGGGCATAAAGCCCGTATTCATAGTGGGTAAGAGAGTCAGGGAGTTGCTAGAGGCTTACCTATCAGCCCTAAAATGAGCCTCAGGATTTTTGACCCTTTGTTCTCCTCCTCCTCTCCGGTGGTTTACTATACTTCACCAGAAGGGATACGACGCTATCTACACAATCCTCATTATCGCAGAGCTTAGCTAACTCGAGGAACTCCCTGAAACCGAAATCAGAGAAGAGGGATGACTTCCCAGCTATGTAATTAGCTAACCTCTCACTCTTACCACTCCTCTCCATGATCAGCTTCGCTACGATCCTCCTCCTCAATACCTCATCCTCTATGGGCGGGAGGTGGAGAGTGATGAAGTATGAGACGAGGTCCCTAGGTATCCCCCTCTCGCTCGAGGAAGATGCTGTCACAGTCGATCTGTGCTGTACTACATCACCCACTTTCCTGACGAATACTCTGTTCGAGGAGATGAAGTTCACTAGTGTCGATAGATCGACTGAGGATCTCATCTTATCTAAGTTAGATATTATCAGGGGGTTGGGCTTAACGCTCCAGATCACTTCATCTAAGGATGGATCGGCGCTCGGGACGTAGAAGTAGGAACCAGGTATCCTGGTGAGTTCCTCTATAATTAAGCTCTTGAGTGAGATCTTCGGCCCTAGGAGGAGGAAGTGGGCGGAGCCTCCGCTCCTCACTGACTTTAGAATCAAGTTAACGATATTCCTGAAGTCTGATATCAAGTTGACGAACTCCTCTGACTCAGATTCACCCTCGAGCTCGGGCAATTCTATCTTAGGAAGCTCCTCAATGAATCCCCTATCCTCGAGGGCCCTCTTAACGAGCTCGGGTTTGACGAGGACATAGCTTATGCCCTTGCTCCCTCCATGGGCTGCCTCTATGATACCCAAATTCACTAACTCCAGTAAGTGGGAGAACGGTATGTTAGGTGAGAGATCGGATGGGGAGAACGATGGATATATTGAGGTATAACCGCACTGCTTGCATTTGTACTGGAGTAAGGAGATCTTCTCTAACTCAGAGGATCCGCACTTAGGGCACTTGAATACTCTCGAATGATAATCATATATTAACTTCAGTGTGTGGAGGAGCTTAAAATCCTTCTCCAGGGCCTTGCTCAATCTATCCAGCTCTTGCTCACTGTACGACATGGTTAAGTGATACTGTGGGAATCCTAGATAATCGTTTCGTCCCCATGGGATTCTTGCGGATTTGAGCGGGTGATCTTTCAACTCGAATGGAGGGACTACTTGAAAGATCTGAGGGAGTTTTCCGAATCTCAGGACTTTAACTTCAGTAATGCAATCTTCTGATCAGTTGAAGCGAGAGCATCTCTGAAGTAGAGGCCCTAAATAATCATTTTCAAGATAGAGTTAACTCGACAGTATCTCGGCTCGCTGTCGTGCCTTCAAGCGAACGATCTCACTCCCGATAAATGACGTCTACGTACCTGAAGTTGACGGTATCTATCAATCCCCTATCAGTTATCCTCAGCTCTGGCAGCACGTCCAGCGCTAGGAGGGACATTGTCATGAAGGGAGATACCCATTCGCACCCTCTCTCCCTCCAGATCTCATATGCCCTCTCCAACTCCTCAGCTACACTCTCGGGCTCCTCCGTTGACATCAAACCAGCTAGGGGGAGCTTGACTAATGAGATCACCCTCCCCTCATCTACAGTAACGATACCCCCTCCCACTTCAGCTAGCGTATTCGCAGCTATAGCCATATCCTCATCCCTCAACCCCAGGACGAGCAAGTTGTGGTTATCGTGAGCTACGGTCGAAGCCACTGCCCCCAGCTTGAAGCCGAATCCCTTCACGAACCCTAAACCCATGTTTCCAGTTGCTTTATGCCTCTCCAAAACAGCTACTTTATATACGCTCCTCCCAGCATCGGGGAGCACTTCCCAATCCCTCACGCGGAGCTCCTCTATCCTGCACTTAGTGAGGACATTACCCTCTAAAGCCTCTATGACTCTAACCTTCACCCTCCCATCCTTAATAGGGGCTTTTATCGAGAAATCGCTAGCCTCCACTCTCCTCCGCAATCTCACTGTCCTCAGGTACTTCTCATCATAGCTAGGTGCCCTTATCTCCACTAATAATCTCCCTCCCTTAGCTATCACCCTGCCATCGGCTATCACAGTATCGACATACACCTTAGTTAAGTCCTTCAGTAAGAGCATATCCGCATACCTACTCGGGGCTACGCTCCCTATCTCCCTAGCCAATCCGTAATGCTCAGCCGGGTTTATTGTAGCCATCTGTATCGCCCTAATTGGATCCAACCCTTCCTCTATAGCTCTCCTAACTACATGATCCATGTGACCTTGTTTTATTATAGAATCGACCTCTCTGTCATCTGTAACGAGGCAAGCATGCCTAGAATCGAGCTTAGCCTCAGTTATAGCTTTTATAGTCTCCTTGACATCTAGCCAAGCAGAGCCCTCCCTCATATACGCGTACATCCCTAGCCTGAGCCTCTCTATAGCATCTATCTTACGAGTCATCTCGTGAGATGATGATATACCTGAAGCTGAGTAAGCTGCGAGCTCTATTCCGAGTAGCCCAGCATCATGGCCCTCGACGACCTTACCCATCTTATGAGCTGCATTTATCTTACCCATCACCTCGGGATCCGTCGCTAGGACGCCCGGATAGTTCATCATCTCACCTAAAGCTACGACCTCCTTCAATCTGAGCATCTCTTCTACTTCCTTCACCCCTAAGTGAGCTCCTGATGTCTCGAACATAGGATTAGCTGGTACGCATGAAGGAGCTGTCACGAATACTTTCAGGGGGAGCCCTTTGGACTCCTCTATCATCAACCTAACTCCATCCAATCCCAGGACGTTAGCTATCTCATGGGGATCTATGAAGACAGTAGTAGTGCCCCTGGGGAGCACGGCTTTAGCGAAGTTAGTCAAGCTCAACATACTGCTCTCAACGTGGACGTGAGCATCCAAGAATCCGGGGACTAAGTACATCCCCTCAGCATCAATGACTTTAGTATCCGGGCCTATCGTATGGGATACCTGCCCTATAGTAGCTACTCTATCCCTCTTTATAGCCACACCGAAGTTCTCGAGGATCTCCCCTGAGTTGACATTGACGAATGTGGAGTTTATTATCACTAGATCAGCCTTCTCCTTACCTAAAGCCACTCTGACGAGAGTATCTGAGATCTCCCATATATTGCTCCTCATAGGAGTCAGTTTCACTCACCCCACTAAGTAAAAATCTTTGGCCCTCGAATAGGATCGATAAAGGCCCTGCTGCTAGGGATGTGATCGGATGAGAGATGAATCCCCGATATCTTCCCAGTCTAACTCAAGATCGGGGCTCAGATTCTCTAAATCAACGGGAGGGACCTCGATACTGGTCGATGGACAGCCCGCGCTCATCTTCTAATTAGAGGTAAGCTCGGGGCTTGAAACATCTAAAGGGGCTTAAATAACGAGTTGAATGCCCTAGTTACGGATATTATCAATTAGAGTACTGTATATCCTCTCAACCTCCCCCTCCGGGTCCTCTATACCGATGAATTTAGCTACGGAGAGATCGAGCTCATACCTGTAATCCTCTCCAATTTGATCGTATAGAGGGGGGAGCTCCATATCCATCATCTTACTTACGCTCTCCGCTATCTCATCAGCTCCTTCACCGGGGTTTATCACTGGGAGCTCGAGGTAATCACTCTCCAAGAACCTGGTCCATGTATCCGATATCCTCCTGCCCAGTAAGACGAGTATTGAGATGAAGAAAGTGCTGTTGAGCCAGCCGACGAGGGGTTTCGCTAAATCCCTATCCCTAACTATGTAAAAGTTTTTGGATGCAGCTACTTCCTCCTCACTGTAATTCGCGAACACCCCTCTCCTCCTGAATAGCAGATCCACTTTGTCCGGTATGAAAACGCACCCAAAGGGATCCTTCACCCTCATCTGTCTGTAAACGTGACTGTACCACTTGCCCCCGTATGCTTTAATAGCTGGTTTAGCTGCTCCGGATCCGGCTCCCCACTCTATGTAGATACGGAGATCCTCCGGGAGCTCGCTGATATCTATGGGAGGTACTGAGAGCATGAAGCTATCCACATCGACTCCTATTTTATCACTGTAAAGGCTAGGTCTCCTCAAGGTCCTCACTAGGAATTCCTTACTGATAACGAGCTCCATCCCACTATTCTCTATAACGATGTGGTCTTCCCTCTCGTTAGTGATCTTCCAGAACTTATTAGGGATGAAGAAGAAATCTGGCCCATAAATCTCGATGCCCCTCACTATATTCTTCCCTAGGACTTCCCCCCAGTACCCGAGAGTCCCCTTCCTCAACCCTAACTCGAATATCCTGACTAAAATATCCCTCAATCCTCTCTCGAAGAGAGCTAACCAATTGAGCTCTAGGAACTTAGGGAGGGAGTTCAGATCTACTCTCTGGTAATCCGAGATATCGAGACCTCCCATATCGAACCTTATGAGAGTTGTCGGTCCCTTATCAGATCCCTTGGATGCTACTATAATGACTTCCTTGAAGCCACTGCCCTCTGAGAGAGATGCTCTAGTCCTCGATTCCAATATAGCATGCAAGTGGTACTCATCCCTCAGGAAGGACTTATACCCCCTCCCGTATATCGTGTAGAAAGTAGATGCGGGAAGCACTGAGACGAGCAATCCCCCTCTCCTCAGAACTCGATCGCACAAGAACATAGAGAGCACTTGGAGGCCGCTCTCCCCTCTTACGTACTTCCCATAACCGAGCCCCCTCATCAGGGAGATTAGGGATTCTCTGTAGCCCCTCTCTAAGTGATTCCAACGAGTGAAGGGAGGGTTCGTTAAGATGATATCGGCTTTCGGTAAATCTAGAGAAGGGACTTCCCTGAAAGAATCACCTACTATTACATCTATAGCTTCTCTCCTACCCTCCATCGATTGTAAGAGGGAGGCGTAAGCGATTAAGGCTGGTAGAGGTAGGGGCTCGATCCCCCATACCTTCAGAATCCTCTCAGGTCTTATCTCATCGATCGCCGCTGTCAACGTGATTCCGCTACCGAGAAAGGGATCAGCTATCACTAACTCCTCACTATCATGGAAATCCTTGGCTAACTTAGCCATTAGCTCAGCTACTTGACGTATAGTATAATAAACTGCGAAACTCTTCCTCCTCTCCCTCGGGATTATCATCTGGACTCTCTCCTGACATTCTCTCACTGATATTTTTATCCTCTCAGCCTCAGATAAGAGGAGCTTTATCTCATCCCGATCTAATTTATCGATGGGTAATATCGAGGAGATCCATTCTGAGAGAGTATCTAGGTCATCAGCATACTCTAGAATAGTTTTCAGGCTAATTGCAAGCATTTGGAAGCCCTCGACATTAAAATCTATTCCAAGTTTCTCCATTATATTTCTGACCCTCATCCCCCAGCCCTTAGCACGTCCCCGAGGGGCTGCTAACTCACGATGACTAATTTAACCTTGAGCCCTCTCCTAGAGAAACTCTCAACATTGAAACCGTTCATCTTGAGGAGAACTAAGAGATCCTCGAGCCTAACTCCCTCCTTAATCCTGATCTTGACCTCTATGCAACTTATCCTCTCCCCATCCGATGTAACGGCATCCGATATTATTAAGCCCTCCAGCCCCCCGAACTTCCTCAGGATACCCATGAGCTCACTCAACCTAGCTGACATCACGAGCTAGAGATGGGCAGCCTAAAAATCGAGTGCTCCGATAAGTAATCCAAGCTTATTACGGCATTCCTAAAGCACAACTTTTTATAATAGATTATCGTAATATCGAGGAACGATTTTGGTGATCGTAATGAGCACAGGGGATGGCCCGAGCTGGCTAATCTGGATAATAACAGCATCATGCAATCTGAATTGCCCCTACTGTTACTCCACTCACTATCTGAGGGAGAGGCCCTTGGGGAGGGAGGAGGTAATGAAGCTACTCAGGGAGGCTGCATCTACTGGCGTCAGGTACATCGATTACACTGGAGGGGAGCCTCTCATGAGGAGGGATATCTCGGAGATATTAGAGGAGACAGTTGACTTAGGGATTAATGCCTCGATATTCACGAATCTCACCCTCCTGAGCCAGGATATCGCTTCTAAAATCTCCAGACTTGACATAGGAGTTGTCACGAGCCTAGATGGTCCTCGCGAAATTTACGAGAGGGTGAAGGGCCAGGGGACATGGGAGAAGTTCTTGAGGGGGATAGATGAGCTCAAGAGAAGGAACATACCGTTTCACGTGAATATAACGGTATCGACTGTGAATTATGAGAGAGTAGGGGATGCGATAATACTAGCTAATGATCTGGGAGCTGATAGTATCTCCATAATACCATCGATGGCATTCGGTAGGGCATTGGAGACTAAGAGCTTCATAGGAAGGGAGGAGTTCCTGAAGAGCGTCATTCAGGCTGATAGAGTAGCTGAGGAAATAGGGATAAGGGTCAGTGTCTGGTGCTCCCCATTCTTAGGGGTCCTGAAGCTGAGGAACCTCTATTACAGTGACTGCAGGGAGTTCAGGGAACTTGATGTATCGCCCGGGGGTAAGGCTCTGGTATGCGATGTCATGGGGATAGAGGTAGCTGACATCACGAAGGATGGGATAAGGGGGGCCTGGAGGAAGCTGAATGAGAGTGAGCTTTACCTTAGGGTGAAGGAGCTACCAATAGAGTGCTCCGATTGTAGAATTTGTAGAGGAGGATGTTACGCTAGAGCTTTCAATTATTGGGGGAGGCTCCCCTCAATAGACCCTCTCTGCCCTAGAGCTCCCTTGACTAAGCTTCCTCCTCGGACTTAGCTTCCTCAACTTCAACTACTTTCAGCTGTTCCTTGTACATCTCTATTATCTCCTCCTCAGTCGTCGCGTCCTGAGGCCCCTTATCATCCCTCCAGCCCATGAACCTGGGGAACCTTATAGCGAGGCCAGCGTTCTTCCTCACTTTACTCCATCCGCACGTGTGAGTGGGGCTCAGGGTTATCTCATCCCCCAGGACCTGAGCTACCTTGACGGGGACGAAGTAAACATCGGCCTCTATGTTAGATATGACGCTCGGGTGCTTGTGATCTATCTTGTAATCTTCTAGCAGTTTAGGTAGTCTAGCGAGCTCCTCATCTGTGAAACCGGATCCCATCTTGCATACAGTCTTGAAGACATCCTCCTCGGGGGAGTAAGCTGCCATTAGGAGAGCTCCATAAGTCCCAGCTCTCTTCCCCTTCCCCCAGAAAGCTCCCACAACTACTAGATCGACGGGCTCCACCATCTTGCTTATGTAACTCCTCTTCAGCTTTATCCAAGACCATCCCCTGACTCCAGCTTGATATATAGATCTCGGGTCCTTGACTACCAAGCCCTCAGTCCCCATCTCAACAGCGTGCTCGAAGAACCTCTCTAGTTCCTCAACATTACCATCTATCTCCTCATATTGGACTAACTTAGCTTTCTCATTCTCCTTCAATATCTCCTTCAATACCTTCCTCCTATAATCTAATTGCTCATCTAAGAGCTCCCTACCGTCTAAGTAGAGTACATCGAACACGTAAGTCACAGTGGGGTATGTTTTCATCGCCTCCTCGACACCGTACTTCCTCCTCCTGTGCATCAGCTCTTGGAAGGGGAGTATCTCGCCAGTATCAGGGTTTATAGCGACTGTCTCGCAATCTAAAACTACTTCATGTCCCTCAACGGCCTTAGAAACGTATTCCCTCACATCGGGATAAGGCTCAGTTATGTCCTCCAGCCTCCTGGAGAATATCTTCACTTTCCCATCCTTCCAAACGTGTATCTGCATCCTCTCCCCATCGTACTTGAACTCCGCGAATATCCTGGGGCCTATCTTCTCCATTACCTCCTCAGCCGACCTCAGCCTCTGAGCTAGCATTGGCCTGACTGGGATTCCGAGAGTTATAGTTATCTCATCTAAGCCCTTAATCCCTTTCTCCGCAACGACCTTAGCTATCTTCCCTATATCGGGGTATATATTATACTTCCTCTCTAGCTTATCCCTGTAAGCCCTCCCCTTGAGGAAAGCCTCTGATAGAGCATCTAAGACAGTCATATCCCTCACTCCAAGCCTAAGCTTCTCAGTGACTATCCTAGCTATGTATCTAGCTTCCAGAGGCTTAGCATCGCTCAAAATACCGGCTATCAGCCTCACCTTCAAGTCCTGGGCTCCCTCCCCAGTAGCTCTCGCTACCCTGCTCAGAGTATCGAAGACTCTCTCGACAGTGAGATCCTCAGTGAAGAACGATTGAGTCGCTTTCTTACTGACGGCCCACTCAGCTAACTTCCCTATGTCCCCTAGCTTAGGGTATTCCTCCTCCAGTCTCTCCTGAGGGATTCCGGTGGCTAAGGAGAGGGCCCTGAGGAATAGCTTCTCCCCGACCCCGAGCTCGACGCCCTCGAAGGAAGCCGCTATATTCCCTAAGGTGAGATAGACTATCTTATCCAATATCTCAGGAGGAGTGCTGAGGAAGAGGTTCTTCAGATAGTCTATCATCTCCAATCTTCCTGTAGTAGCCTCTATCTTCTCGTATATTTTCGCTACATCTATGAAATTCACTCCACCCTCACCCTCCTGAAAGCGACTTCCTTGGGCGGGGCCCATATGTAGAGGATCCCATTGCTCAGTCTAGCCTCTACCCTCTCGGGATCTATTTGTATGGGCGTCCTTATCAGCTTCTTGTACTTGACCCTAGCCCCGCCTATATAAGAGATGGCCTCCACGTATATAGCTTCCTCGCTCGCGTTGAGTACTAAGTCCTCCTTCCTGACGCCGGGGAGGTCGACTGTTATGACTACACCATCCTTAGTGAGCCTCACATCGTAGAGGGGTTCCTCAACATCCCTAACGGCGAAGTAACCCCACCTCACCTCCCTATAGAACCAACCCATCGCATCACCCCCCTAACCTATGTAAGCAGTCGTAGGCGTCTCTCTGACTGTCTGGAGGGTCTTAGCCATCAATTCCTTCATCTTGAGCCTTATTGTCTCAGATTCAGCCTTAAGTTGAGTTGTATCTATACTGAAACCCAATGCAGGCTCTATAGCTTTCAGGAGCTCTGCAGCAGCTCCTGGATCTGGATAAGCATCGAAGCTCTGTACCATGACTGCAGCAGCTGGTACCCCCCTCCTTATAGCCTCCCTGAGGAAGTAAGCAGCGTAACCTGATAAATAACCGCCTTTCATCAACTCCCCGCCTATGTTGTTCGCAGCAGCTTTAGCTTCCTCACTGCTGAATACTATCATGACTTGCGGCCTCTCTATGTTCATCCTGTTCTCATCGGGTATACCTCCTATCACCATGACGAGCCTCGGCCTCTTCTTAGCTACCCAATCTAGGACTGCTTCTGTCATCCTGAGGAGGGGTTCCACGGGCAGGGGGACCTCTACCTTGACTATGTAGAGGCCCTTCCCACTGTATATCTTGATCGTATGCGATGCCACTCCCTCCTTGACTTCTACGACAGGCGGGAATATAGGGGAATCTATCTTCCCGACTTCCTCGAGGCCGGCTGTCCTTATTATGTGATCGGCTGAGATAGTCCCAACTAAACCGGCTCCGGGGACGGAGAGTATGAGTATGGGGTTCCTAACCTCAGGGGCGTTCTCTATTATATCAACGCTCATAATACATCTAGCGATACCGCACTACGAAGCTTTAACCTTAACCATCAAAACATTTCCAAATCGAGCCCGAGGGGTGGTTCTCTCAAGATGTATTCATCGACCTTATCTATGAATTCCCTCCTCTTCCTCTCATGATCCTCAATTAGATTTATCAGAATATCCTTCGCCCTCCTCTTAGCTTCCTCGCATCCATAAGCCTTATTCTCGATGTAAGAGGCTAAGGCATCTTCGTAGCCCTGAGTATCGAATGCCCTCAAGTAATGGAGCGATGGAGGGAGCTCGCTGCATGAGGACCTATCTATCTTCTCAGATACCGAATCCGCTGCATCCGTTAGGAATATAGCTGAGCTAGGGTCACTAGTCCCCATCTTAGGCTCGCCGTTTATCCCGGGGAGGAAGACTGAGTGTATCAACGCGGGCTCCTCGAGACCGAGCCTCCTAGCTGCTATTAAGGAGGGCATCATGAGGGGGTGCTGATCCACGGCCATAGGGACGATGCACCTATACTTCCCCCTGAAGAGCTGAAACATCAGAGCTGGCAATGACTGAAGTAGTGCGTAATACAGTATAGCTGGATTCGATGCATCATCCAGCTTAATGAAGCTCTTGAGCTCGGCTATCCTGAGCTTCTTAGCTATTATCAAGCTAGCTGGGTAGAGCCAGCTTGACTCGCTGTCCCATATTATCTTGACATTTCCATCGAAGAAGGCCAAAACATCAACTATATTTTCCCTTGCCCATCTCCTAACTTCCCTGAAGCTGAGATCCGGCCTTAGGGAGTACTTCTCATCATCCGATATCTGGAAGTAAAGAGGGGAATTTAGCTTCTCCTGAATGAACTTAGCTAGCATTAGAGGGACCAAATTTCCTATATGCATAGGTCCTGAAGCTCCTCTCCCGGTGAATATGTAAGAAGGATCTCCTCCTCTGATCCCGAGGAGGAAGCCCCTCAGATTCTTGTGAGCGAAGAATACATCCCTATCTATGAGGTGATTATCCCCCAGGATCTTCCTGATCAAAACCTTAAGATTAGAATCTATCCTCTCTATCCCGAAATCGCATAGGAGCCTCTCATAATCTATTCTATCCCCCCTAACTTCCCAAGGAGTCACTCTGAAGCTGGGGAGCATCTCAATCACCTATTAGCTCCATCAACTTCCTGAAGGAGAAGCAATCCCCAGCTGGATGGAATCTTATCGTAATTATTCTAGGGAACTTCGATCTAACTTTCTCGAGCATGTAGTCCCTGTCATCTACGTAGACTACTTCCTCCTCCCTCACCCCTAAGCTCCTCAGGATCCTCTCCATCATCAACTGCTTCTCTGGATGCGGCTCTATCATGAGGAGATCGAAGTATTTATCTAAATCGAAGGCCTTGAGGACCTCTAGGGCCTTATCGAAGTGGTTCCAGCTGCAAGTCGAGAGCTTTATACCTCTCCTCTTAGCGAATGAGAGGAACTCCCTGACATCATCCCTAAGCGTCACTACCTCGCCAAACCTGTCCTCTATCATCCTCTCGCTTATCCTCCTGAACGGGGGAGTCAGTTCGCTCACGTTGTGATGATCCCAGAGCACTTTATCGAGATCCAACACTATCACCTTAGGCCTCAATTATCCCTCCCCTCTCCCTCAGTTTATTCGATATGAACTCCGATGCAGCTCTAACGTTCCTCTCAGCCTCATCCTCATTCAGGGACGATGACGTCACGTTTATCCTCAGGACGGGTCTCATGACCTCCTGGCCCGAGGGATGGCTCTTCACGTAGACATCGTACTTCCTCATTGCTTCCTCTATTACGGGAGCTGCATCGGACTCCGGGACTCCCTTGACGATGATATCTACGCTGCTATGATATAGCCTCGGGGCCCTCGATCTTATCACGTCCTCGACCCTCTCGAATATATCCATCATCTCAGAAGGTACTCCAGGCAGGACAAGTATGAGGGCTTTCCCCTCCTCAACTAAGATCCCCGGGGCCGTCCCCACAGCGTTATAAATGGCTTTAGATCCCTCGGGCATCATAGCCATCTTAATCCTGTGCTCAGTTAGAGGGAGGTTCCTCTCAGCGTACTTCCTCTCGACAATCCTTAATGCTTCCTCATTAATCACATGCTTCCTTCCTAGTGCCTTGGAGAGGCACTCCGAGGTCATGTCATCGAAAGTAGGCCCTAGACCTCCCGTTGAGACTATTAAGTCAGCTCCCCTATCTATAGCCAGCCTGAAGGCCCAAGCTATATCATCGCAATCGTCCCTCACTGTTATCGCGTATCTAACTAAGTAGCCATCGATAGTGAGCTTCTTAGATAGCCAGGAGAGGTTAGAATTGACTATCCTCCCGTTCAGGAGCTCATTACCTACAGAGATTATCCAAGCCTCTGGAAGCCTCATCCCTCAGCATCACCTCCAGCTTACTTATCCTCAACTTGGCCCTACTCAACATCCGATTAGCGGTCCCCACTATTAAGCGGATCCCCTCTGGATCGACTATATCCCTACCCTCCAACCTGAGGGGGATCTCGAGCCTCTCAGTCCCTCTGGCCTCTATAAAGGGCCTGGATAAGTTCATTATGCAGGCTCTCTTGAATCCAGCTCCCCTCATTATCTTCAGGAGGAAGATAGAGGCCTCCAAACTGCAAGTGAAAGCGTGTATTATGGGTGGGAGTAGGGCCAGCCATAAGTTATCTCCCCTCATCCTGCTCAGGATCTCATCCGGCTCCACTGGTGAGTGCCACTTCCCCAGGCTCACCATACCGAACTTCTCCCCCGGTGCCCTAGCTTCGTAGAGCTGTATCCTCCCGGAGCAACTGCTAGTAGTGTAAGCGAAGGGGAGTGAGTTTATAGCATCCAGGAGGCTCAAGATATCGGGATCAACCCTGCCTTGAGCTAAGTGAACTCTCAACCTCTCTAGAGCAGCTCTCTTCCTCTCCTCCCATCCCAATCAGAGACCCCTGGCCGCTAGCTCTAGAGCCATCTTGAGTTGAGCTTCCACAGGCCTGGGGAGACCCTCTATCTTGACCTCCATGAACCCCCTCACCAATATGCTCTTAGCTTCCTCCTCGCTGAAGCCCTTTGTCATCAAGTAGTAGAGCTGCTCCTCGCTGAGCCTACCTACAGCAGCCTCATGGGAGAGCTGGACATCATCTATTTTAGCGTCAAGAGCTGGTAGAGTGAGTATCCTGGAGCTATCGGAGAGGAGGAGCCCATCGCACTCTATGTGCCCCCTAGCACCTCTGCCCTCAGCTGATATCAGGGATCTAGTTATAACATCAGCCCTATCCTTCGTTATCACTTTTGATACTATCTCAGCTGACGTATTCTCAGCTCTCAAGAAGACGCTCCCTCCAACGTCAATCTTCGATTCTCTTGGGGCCACTATAACTGAGGAGAGGTAAGCCTTCGCTCCCTCACCGACTAAATAGACCTTAGGATCCGTCTGGAGGCTGGCTATGGGGCTCATGTTTATGTAGTGGCTGACGTACTCCCCTCCCCTCTCCACTATCACTCCAGTCCTTGGCCTCACGTGGGAGGTCGGGGCCCACTGATGTATCATCGTGAAAGTCAGCCTCCCCCCTTCCTTAACGTAGAACTCTGAGATACCAGCGTGCAAGCCCGGAGCCTCAGCGGAGGTGAGGCATCCAGTTATAACGTGGAGCTCCGCTCCCTCCTCCACTATAACTATGTTGTGAGGAGCTTGTAAGGATCCGGGGGTGGAGAGGAGCAGGCACGATAGGACGGGCTGCTCGACCTTCCTACCCCTCTCGGCTATGAATACGTAGCCCTCATGCCCCCCGAATAACTCAGCTGCTGCTGTGTACTTATCAGTATCGACTTTAACGGCATTCCAGAAGTAATCTTGAACTAGCCCCTCCTCCAGAGCCTGAGAGAGAGTCAATACCTTGACTCCAGGTATAGAGGGCCTGACCTCAACTGGCCTATTATCTACTTGGATGTAAGAAGCCCTCTCAGGATCTATTCCGATTCTGGAGAGGGCTTCCAAACTCATGGAGGGACTGGCCTTGGGCTTCAGGAAGTCCTCTATCCTCAAGTCTATCCCGTAGGGGGATGGCTTATTCAAAGCTTCCTCAACTGCTTCCTTCAACATCAGACCACCCTGACGCACCTGAGGCATTCTGAGAACCCGTACTTCTCTATGTCCTCTATCAGATCAGATGGATTCCCGAAGCACTTCACCTCCCCATTCAGGATTATATAAGCTCTGTTAGCGTTCCTAACGTGCTTCAATATCTTCCCCATGTGAGTCACTATTATAGCGGATCTCTTCTCCCTCGCTCTACTATCGGAAGCCCCAACTATCTCATCTATGACCTTCCCAATTATAGGGAGGCTCTCCAGATCAACTCCGGAGTCGGGTTCATCCAAGAGAGCTAATTTGGGGTTCTGAGCAGCGAGGAGCAGGAGCTCAACTTTCTTAATCTCCCCTCCGCTGAAGCCCCTGTGGAGCTCCCTATCCAATAGCCCCTCTATCCTCAGCTCCTCCGAGATCCTCTTGAGGGTATCTTGATCAGTCCCGTATATTTTAGAGAGCCTCTTTATGAGATCCCTGAGCCTAACCCCTTTAATAGCTGGGGGTATCTGCATCATGAACCCTATCCCTAGCTTCGCCCTCTCGCTAGAGCTCATCCCAGTTATGTCGATTCCATTGAAGATTATCCTACCGGATACCTCATACCCCGGCCTCCCCATTATAGCGTGCAGGAGAGTGGATTTCCCAGAGCCGTTGGGCCCTAGCAGGGCGACTATCTCCCCCTCCCCGACTTCGAAGTTGACCTCCCTCAGTATCTCCCTCCCCTTGATCCTTACGCTCAACCCCTCGACTTTAAGCATGGCCATCTAGATTACTAGAGTTATAAAAGATTTAAACTTTGTAATGCGGATCAGCTAGGTGATGACTTGAAGGTATGCAGTGTCGAGGAGATAAGGGAGTTGGATAGTTTAGCCTCTGAGAAATACGGGATAGATCAGGAGATATTGATGGAAAACGCGGGACTTGCTGTCACCTATCTTATAGAGAGGGAGTTCGGGGTCGAGGGGAGAAAGTTCTCTGTATTCGCTGGCCCTGGGAATAACGGTGGTGATGCTTTCGTAGTGGCGAGGCAGCTGCACTCCAGAGGGGGTATCGTGAGAGTGCTGCTCCTTTCAGACCCGAGTAAGTACAAGGGACCCGCTCTGAGCAATTATAAGAGGATAGAGGGGTTAATTGAGATAATAAGGGCTGAGGTAGATGATATCAAGGGAGCTGTGGAATGGGCTGATGCGATAGTAGACGGTATATTCGGGACGGGCCTCTCAAAAGACGTTGAGGGGATATTCAAGGAAGCTATAGAGTCGATAAACTCATCGGGGAAGCCCGTATTCTCCATAGATATACCCTCCGGCATAAACGGCGATGACGCCATGCCAAGGGGCGTAGCTGTCAGAGCAACTTACACAGTGACCTTCGGCCTACCGAAGTACGGGAACATCCTTTACCCGGGTTTCAGTTACTGCGGGAGGCTAGTGGTGAGCCCGATATCCTACCCGCCCGAGGAGTGCTCGAAGATAATGGTGGAGCTGAACGATCCCATAGAGCTGCCAGAGAGAGTGAGATGGGGTCATAAGGGTAGCTTCGGTAAATTTTTAGCTGTCTCAGGGTCTAGGAATTATTACGGAGCCCCTTATTTCACAGCTCTCTCCTTCCTCAAGGCAGGGGGAGGTTACTCGAGATTAGCTGCTCCAAAATCGATAATACCTTTCATAGCCTCTAAGGCGAGTGAAGTAGTTTACATACCCCTAGAGGAGAATGATCAAGGCTCCATATCCCTCAATAATTTCGATCTGATAGTCAGGATAGCGGGAGAGCAGGATGTAGTAGCCCTGGGCCCGGGTGTCTCGACGAACGAGGAGACTCAGGAGCTGATCTTGAAGTTGATAGAAGCTATAGATAAGCCCATAATAGTCGATGGGGATGGGTTGACAGCTCTATCTAGGAATATAGAGGTCATGAGGGGTAGGAAAGCGGAGACGATACTGACCCCCCACTTAGGGGAGATGTCAAGGCTCACCCGCATCCCAGTAGCTGAGATAGAGAGGAGGAAGATAGAGGTGGCTAGGAGCTTCGCATCCCAGAACAATTGTTACTTAGTTCTCAAGGGGGCTCACAGCATAATAGCTTTCCCCGACGGTAGGTGCTTCATAAACATGACGGGCAACCCTGGGATGGCTACAGCGGGCTCAGGTGATGTCCTAACCGGGACTATAGCGGCTATGAAGGGGATAGGCTTGAGCATAGAGGACTCAGTGAGGATGGGCGTATTCGTTCACGGGCTCGCTGGAGATCTAGCGGCTGAGGAGAAAGGGGAGGATGGTATAACGGCTACTGATATACTTGAGAAGCTCCCCCTAGCTATGAAGCTCCTTAGGAGCGATATAGATCTCCTGAGGAGGAGGTATTCGTTGGAGGTCATCTAGATCTCCTCTTAAGTATCTCCTCGATCCACTTCCTCCCCCATCGCCCTAAGATACTCCTCTAAAGCTCTCTCTATCCAAGTCCTCCTCATCCTGTAGAGTATGTATGAGCTCAGAGCTACGGCCACCAGGAGTATTATGGACGCCCTATAGCTCTGTATGTCAATAGACAAGCTCATGGTGACCTCTTCCCACTCATCTCCTCTATCTCGATCCTTATTACCTCCACTTTATCTAACTCCTCATTTGAGATCTCGAAATCCTCATCCGAGTACTTCTTAATTATGCAGTTCAATGCTTTTCTCTTCTCCTCCCTATCCTCAACGAAACTAGCTCTACCAACTCCTATCACGCTCTTGTAAGCGAGAGTCCATTTGCAGGGGCTTCCAGATCTTATGGGGCTAATATCAATCTCTGTCTCGAAGCAGACTAAGCTGCTCCTCCTCAGGATATCTATCTTCCTCCCCTCCCTCGCGGAATGTATGTAGATGAACCCATCGGAGTAGCAGAAGATGACGGGGACGCAGTAAGGCACTCCTCCATCGCACATAGCTATCCTGCAGATCTTAGCCCTCCTCAGGACTTCCTCTATTCCATCCCTCATCTCCTTATCGGTACGCCTCATAAAGATGAGGAAGCGGGAGATGATATAAGCTTATCCGAAGTTATAAAAAGGTAATTCAGCAATGAAACGCCTTAGATTTTTGAGCATCTAAGATCTCCCCTCGGAACTCTCACTGAGCTTTTTACGGAATCCTCTCGAAAGACCTCAGCGATTCCTAGAATAAAGGGAATCGAGCCCCCTGCATTTCCTTATAAATTCCTTTATAATAGCCCCAGCTACTTCAAGCCTCCAGAGACTCTCCTCATCTCGTGAATATATATTTATAAGCTCGACCGATCGAGTGGTCTAAGATGGAGCACACGGGATACGAAGCTCTGATAGGTCTATGGGGCCCTCTCGGGATACTGGCCTTCACATTCCTGATAAGCTTGGTCCCCTTCGCCTCCCCATCAAACGCTGTGATAGCAGCTTTAATAGCTATGAGCTTCCCCAACATAGATAAGCTTTGGATAGGCGTATCTGTCGCTTTAGGAGCTACTTTAGCGAAACTGGTGCACTTCTCAGCATCCTACGGAGTGGGTAAGGTCATAGAGAGGAAGATAGGTGATGAGAGGCTTGGGAAGTATAGCAGGGTCATGATGTACATCATGAACTTCATAGCTGCCGCTACCCCCCTACCGGATGAGTGGATAGTAATACCCATGGGCTTGGGGAGGATGAGCCCCATCTGGTTCTTCCTATCTTACCTAGCTGGGAAGCTTGTGATAACGATACCCGCGGCTTACATAGGATACGGGCTGGCCCCGATAGCTGAGGGGATCTTCGGGGGCAATACCTGGATATTCTCCGCTGTAATCGGCATAGTGATAGCTGTGATATTCGTTTTCATAGACTTCAGGAAGCTCGGCGAGAGAGTAGCTGGTGCTCTGAGAGTGAGGAAGAGGGAGGAGAGTTTACCTGAAGGTGGACCCTGAGATTTTTAAGATCGATCGAGAGAACAGTTACTTCAGAGATTTAAAGTTGTAGAAATTTACATTGATTTAAATTATCAGGCCCTTCCACTGTAAATCTTCTCTATACTCTCTATCGTGACAATCTTAGTTGAAGCCAATTTCTCAAAATCTACTAGGAGGAATGATGGGCCCATTGAGATCTTCTTATAGAGTAAGTAGAGCATAGCTTCGCTAGTAAGCAGAAAACCCTTTGAAAACGTCTCTTTTTCAATATCGTTTATGCTCTCTACTCCGCCATAAGAGTGAGCGATAATAGCAAAATAGACCCTCTCTATTCCCCTTTGCTCCTTAATCCTCCTCTTCGCATCTTGGATGTAGGTTATAATCGCTCTCTTATCGCTCGCGGTCAGGAAGTAATTGGATCTGTTCTTACAGTCGTATATAATGGCGAAGTCTTTAGCATATGCTATTCCATCCGGATATTCACCTTCTTTTTTATATCCCAATTGTTCAACTTCAAACCCTAATGCTCTGAATATCTCGGCAATCCTATCCTCATAATCGTTATTGGAGATCGTCTGCAGGATTTCTTGGAAGCGCTTGCCTATCCAGTCCTGCCACGTCGGCATCAGTGTAGTTTTTGCTTCAAGTAGTTTTTGCCATTCTGCGGGTGGTTTAATTCCGAATCTCTTTAAAGTAGAGAGGACTTTCCCCCCTGGGAGTGTGGAGATCAGGCTCTGTATTTTCATCTCATCTAAGAAAGTTGAGCTAGTTATCTCTCGCATTTTTGAAACGTACTGAAAATCGAATTGTAGCTCTCCTCTCTCATTCTCAGTTATATCCTTAATTATGAGGAAGCAAGGGGGTTGACTAGTGAAGTCCCTGTCCTTTCCCTTCGTGTAGACTCCTATTCCTGCGAGTGGCAGCTCACTTTTCAAACTTTTCAGGTGCTGTATCTGTATCAGTTTCATGGATGTCTTGAGATAAGGTATCTTATCGTTACTCTCCCAGTAATCGCCGCTCCAAGAAGTGCATAGAACCAATACTCTTTTCAATCACTCACCCCCGATTCTTTTCTCATAACGGTACTGTGCAGTCCTTTAGCTCCCTCTATCCCTGTATTATCACGTCAGCCTCGGTATATAATACCATCCCTCGGCTTGTGAGGTTCCTCGGAATCAGATAGCGATTAATCCCAAGGTGAGAGGCGGGAGCCGAGTAGCAAGGGACGCTTAGGAGGGTACGGGACGAAAAGAATTAAAAAGATAGATGGGATGAGAATAGCCACCTTATTTAAGTGTAAAAATATCTCAATATCATTCGCAGAACCTTTGAACGTTAAGGGGCAGACAATTAGCTTCCTGGAATTCCTCTCCTCAGGGCCTCTCACACCGGCTAAATTAAAGTAGAAAAATTTAAATAAAAGTATATGATCTCAAATACTATGAGAGTCAAGGTCACTAGGAGCTTCCAAGTAACCATCCCAAGGGAGGTTAGGGAAGCATTAGGGATAAGAGTGGGCGATTATCTTGAGGTACGTGTAGAAGGAAGTAAAGTAGTGATGGAAAGGGTTAAAAAAAGAAGAAGAGTGCTTAGGTCTGGCAGACCTCTCACTATAGAGGAGATCGATGGAATAATAGCGAGGGGACTGGGTGAGATGATTGCGGGAGGCAGTGATAGACACTAATGTGCTAGTTTACGATACTTTCGAGGACTCTGTTTACCATGAGAGTGCATCAAAGCTTCTAGATGACCTAGATCGCTGGCTCGTTCCTCTTATCTCAATATACGAATATGTCTGGCTTCTGAAGGGCCTTTCCATAAGCTTAATAGATGCTAAGGAAAAATTGCTTGAGTATACGACATGTGAGAAATTTAGAATCGTTAAAGAGGATTTAGAAGATATCAGATGGGCTATCTCAATATTAGAGGAGGAGAATTTATCCCTTGCCCGCTTTAATGACAAAGTCATCCTCTCAATAGCGTTTCATAGAGGTGTACCGCTAGCGACTTACGATATAAAGCTCAGGAAACAGGCAATCAAGTTAGAGCTGCCTGTGATCCCAGAGCTCCCTCAATCCACTTAATGTCCAGTCATGACTCTCCTCAGACTAAGTGAGCTGCGCTTTGAAGGGAATTCTCATAGATATCGCTTAACATTACTCTAGGATAGGGCAGATAACTTCAGCACTTCCAGTGAGCTCTCTCCATTGATACTCAAATCCCAAAAGCCAGATCCAGGAACTCTAGTATCCCCAAAATTATCAGGATTACGCCTGAGAGGATTGATGGGAGCTTCCCACTCAAATCCCTTATCCTATCGCTCAGGAGAGCTGCTAGTGATATCAGTACAGTATTGGCCAGGGTGACGGCGATCACTATCCATAATACCGGGATCCCTAAGAAGGGGTAACTTATCCCCACGGCTCCCTCATCTATACTCGCTAAGGTGCCCATAGCTGTCATTGCCCAAAAGGAGGAGACTCTCTCCATAACCTCATGCCTTTCATCCTCGAGAGCTTCCCTAATTATCCGGAGTCCGACGAGTGAGAAGACTATCAAGACCACCCAAGCGCTGAAGGGAGCGATCCACTCATATATAGCTAATCCGACTAGCCAGCCTAACAGGGGCAGTAATGCGGTAGATATTGAGAATGCGGCCGCTATCTTACTAGCTTTAACTATCAAATTCCTAAGGGTCCCACCCTGCATCAATAGACTTAAGGCGAAAGCTAGGCCGAAATCATCTAAAGATAATCCTAGGGACAATAAGATGAGAGTTAAGTAATCCAAGCTACTCACCTCGCTCAATCCCCTTTCATCACTCCCGCAGTCAGCCCCTGAGGTAGACGATCCTTTATATATAATTCAACACACTAAATTTAAGCTTTTTGAACGTAACTCGCTCCTAAATTGAGAGTTTCTACCGATTTCATATCACTTTCCATGCGGATGAAAGGGATTTCGATGATCGAGGAGTTTTTATGTGGAGCTGGGAGGCAGTGAGATCTCCAGGGTTAGATGCGAGAGTGAACACATAATATTAAGACCTGATGGAGCGGGAAACTCTATTCAAAACGACAGCCGCTTTAATACTGTATGAGGGCAGTATAGAGACAGGTAGTCACCCTCTGGAGGAAATAGGGGTTGCCGGGCTACTAGCTACTAAAATAACTGGAGTCTACCAACGGGCCTCGTCGAGTCTCTGGACTCGCTTCACCCCCTCAACGATATAGCTGCTCGAGTGGAGTAGGGCCCGGAAATATGAAGTGGCTGATTATCATTCAGAGAGTTCCTCGAGGGGATAGAGGACCCTCGGCCGCCCGAGTAACTTGATCTCGAGAATTTTTAGTGCATATGCTTCATACATCACGTACTCTCTTAAGAGAGATCCGAGATAATGCAATAAGAATCCCTAGAGTTGACATCCTCCACGCTGAAGCTGGAAATCTCATGGACTGGTTTAAGGACTCTCTCTTTAAGCGGAAAATCCGGACGGAAAGTTTAAATTCCAGCTCACTGGCTCCAATTGGTGTGCTCCGTTGACTAAAGTCTGGTACGTCAAGCCTTTGAGACTCTATGTTAAGAAGAGAGTAGGTTACATCAGACCGCTGAGGATGGGATCTCATGGGAGTCAGAGTTAAGGTCAGGATAAAGTATCGGGATGCGTTACTAGATCTAATTGCTCTAGTTAATACTGGTTATGAGACCGATGTCCCGGAAATCCTCGTCCCGGTGAGCGTCGCTGAGAAGCTCGGATTATTGCCTAAATTACCTGAAGGGACTATCATCGAGACTTATAAAACGGCATCTGGATTTATGAGAGTTCACAGAGTGGGAGGAGCTCATGCGAGCTTACTCATAGGGGGAGTCGAGGGGAGGAGCGTTGAGACATATATCGTGATCTCGGAGTATACTGATGAAGTATTAATAAGCGATCAACTAGCTAGTGAATTCGGTATAGTGATCGAGGACCCTGCTAAGGGTTTATGGAGACTCAGAGGGGAATCTTCAATAAGGAGTAGTGAGAGGAGCCCCTCATGATGCAGATAGGGAGCGGACTAGTGGAGAGTGTATACTAGACTTATATCATCGGGCTCATGATGTTCCGTAAATATCCCCACGCATAAAGAACAAAACCCCCTTCAAATATCTAGGAATTATCTCAACTTAGGAGAGGAGAGTTATTAGCGTGTACTATAACCTCCCATATGCGTTGGCTCATCCCTCTGATAATACTCGCGGGAGTCATCGCCCTCTCAATCGTTTGCACATCTAGGGTCCCCGCTATTTCGAAAAGATACATTGAGAACGCACGCTTAGTGGTCCTCGTGGACAATAATCCTCAAAAGCAGGGACTTAGGACAGCCTGGGGTCTCTCAGTTTACGTTGAGGCTAATGGAATGAGATTGCTCTTCGATACCGGGCCAGAACCAGCTGTCCTGAAGGTTAACGCTGAGGAGCTAGGTGTAGATCTGAGCAAGGTGGATTTCGTCGTAATAAGTCATTCGCATGGGGATCACACGAATGGATTGAAGCTCTTAGCCTCGATTGAGCCTGGGATCGTCGTTTACATTCCACCGGATGAGGGCCTCGAGAGGTACGTTAGGAGCTTGGGCCTGAGGCCAGTTCAAGTTAACAGTACTCTGGAGATATCCAGAGGGATATACGTAGTTAAACCGCTCTACGGCCCTCCTATCGAGGAGGCCCTAGCCATAGAGACGAGCAGAGGATTGATTATAGTAGTGGGCTGCAGTCATCCCGGTATCGTGAACATCGTCAGGCAGGCCGCGAGGGATATAGGAGCGAGGCCCTACATCGTCCTAGGGGGGTTCCATATGGCCGGAGCTAAGCCTCAAGAAGTTCAGGGAGTCGTATCTCAGCTCCTGGAGATGGGTGTGGAGAAGATATACCCCTTACACTGCAGCGGGGAAGCAATAAGGAGCTACCTCTACGGCGAAAGCTATAGAGGGGGCGGAGTGGGTCTGGAAATAGTAATTCGAGGTGATGTCGTAAACGACTAGGGGGGCCTTAGGATCGGGGAATAGCTATGTGAGATTATTATGCTTAAATACTTTATTCGAGTGAGCCTATTGCTTTCCAATGAACTGCTGTCCTTACTAGTTCAAAGAACTCACATTATCTCCTCGCAATTTCATAGACTCCAAGGTTCTTGAAGGAGCCTTGGCTCTCACTAGCACTCACGTTTCTTATTTTTCAAGCTGAATAGGGCTCAGCAATTTTATAAGACATCCCTCAGCTAAATTCGGAGGGAACCTTGATCGTACTGCCTAAGAAGATCGAGAGGAAGCTGAAGGAGGAAGCTGAGAGAACTGGAGTCTCAGAAGAGGAACTTGTGCTGGAGGCTCTATCCAAAGCACTTAATGAACCCCTCGATCCGGAGGCAAGATTAGAAGTCCATTCGAAGCTCTCCGAGAAGTACATGAGGGAAGCGGAGGATCTCCTGGCTAAGGGGGATTACGCTCAGGCTTCCGAGAAAGCCTGGGGAGCTGCCGCTCAGATAGTCAAAGCATTAGCTGCGAGAGAGGGGAAGGAGATAAGGAGTCATGCTAGCCTATGGGAGTACGTGGATGAGCTAGCTGAAAAGCTCGGGGAGATCGAACTGAGGCACTTATGGGGGAGAGCGAACAACTTACATCAGAACTCCTATGAGAACTGGATGCCGGCTAGGGATGTCAGACTAGCTGTAAATGATGTCAAAATGTTCGTGGAGAGACTAAAGGTGATCCTCTCTCAATAGATTCAGTTCCTGAGATGTTCCGAAGGACTATATCGTAAAATCCCCATCCTGAAGGACGTTGACTTATTGCAAAGCGTGCGGAGTACCTGAATGTGGGGAGTTCGATGCATCCATATATCCCTAAGAGGCCTTAAGTCCCTCAGTTCAGTTTGGAGTTCATCGACTCCGAGATTCCTGAAGACCGAGAGATAGTGATTGAAGAGAGTTCTTCAATTGAAAAATATATGGGGATTCTCAGAGCCTCATTGCAGCCTTCCTATAGATGGGATCCGGCACTATATAAGTCCCAGATTCCTCCGATATTATATAGAGCTTCTTGAGCCTCTTCAGAAAATCGCTTAAAGTACTATCGGAGACTCCTACATCTAAATCTGACCATCTCGCACCATATGCAGCGATCATCCTAAGCGCTCTCCTCGCCCACTCTCCCCTATCCCTTATAGCGTTTCTAAGCTCCCCTAAGGCCACATCAATTGCCTCACTTTCAGAGTCCCTCAGGGCATTCTCATGGTCCTTTCCAAGGCATCTCCTGATTCCGTAAAAGCTCAACCATCCTGGAAGGGTCCCGAGCACTCTCAAGGCATCCTCTATCTCATTATCATCGTACTCGACACCGCACTTTTCAAGCCCCTCTCTGACGAACTGGAATGCCACCCTCCCCGACCATGGACCGAGCTCTATCTCAAGCGGGCTCCTCCCATACATCGGGCTCCCTCTGGATGGATGGAGGAGTGTGTCCATGAGTCCTATTGAGGATCCAGTGAACAAAAAACTCAGGTTTCTAGTAGAGTTCCTGAGCCTGGCTAACATGGAGAGGAAGTGATTTATCCCTCCCTTTATCTCTTGAACTTCATCCAATATCACTATGAGTCTCCTCCTCTTAGAGAGCTCTGTCAGGATTTCCTCCATCGTCCTCGTCTTGCTAGTTTTCCTCAAGCTCATTTCCACCTCCCAAACCCTAATTTTCTCTAGAATGTCCCTCATTCTACTGAAGAAGTCCTTGGGGATAGAATTCACTATCCTCCTGGACATTTCTGAGAGGTTACTGGCCCCTCTCAGGTCGACGTATATGTAAGAGAACCCTTCCTCACTCAGAATACTCGCAGCTACTTTTGCTAAGCTCGTCTTCCCTGACATCCTCATTCCGAGTATAGCAACCCATATATTGTTTCTCAATGCTTCTATAGTCCTTCTCAGCTCCTCCTCCCTATCAAAGAGCTCATCCCTCTTCTCACACGGACCCTGTCTGAACAACTTCGCCCCCCAAAGTACTTTGCCCCCCGAAGTTAATATACATTCCCTCCATATACCCGGGATCTCTGCGGCTACAAAGGATGTGAAAAAGCATTTCATAACTCAACTTTCACTCGCAACTGCTCAACGAAATCTGAGAAGAGACGATATAGATGAAGAGCTGATTCAATTCCGCTCCCTTCGAGCTTTCACTGGGGCACCTCATACTTTTTGCTTCTAGAGGGTAACTTATGTCGTGGATCTCATAATACCCCTGAAGAAAATCGAGAGAAGGCTTAAGGAAGCTGAGAGGGGCCTCGGAAGAGGAGCTAATATTTAAGATACTATCGGAGGCCCTCAATGCCCCTCGATCCAGATGAGCTAGTTGAGATCCATTTAAAGCTCTCCGAGAAATACATGAGGGAGGCGGAGGATCTCCTGGCTAAGGGGGATTACGCTCAGGCTTCCGAGAAAGCCTGGGGAGCTGCCGCTCAGATAGTTAAAGCATTAGCTGCGAGAGAGGGGAAGGAGATAAGGAGCCACAGGGAGCTGAATGAGGAGGTTTCTAGGATATCGAAGGGCACAGGGGATGATAAGATAAGAGCTCTATGGCAATCTGCGGCAGCGCTTCACCAGAACTCCTATGAAAAACTGGCTCCCTCCTGATATGGTCGAGGGAAATATCAGGGATGTGAAGAAGTTTGTGGAGAAGGTGAGGAAGCTCTTCTGAGTTTATGGATAGAAGCTACCTAACGCTCAACTAGTGCACCGAACATACAAGCCTTTTACAGAAGCGAGAAAATTCATTTTAAAATGGGTGGAGGAAGGTCTATTCACGCAATCTCGGGGGTGTGAAGTTGAGGCTCTGGTCAATCCATCCCAAGTACTTAGATCGCATCGGTCTAGTTGCCGTTTGGAGGGAAGGTCTATTGGCTAAGCGAGTTCTCGAGGGGAAGACGAAAGGTTACCGAAATCACCCCCAACTCTTGAGATTTAAGGAGAGCGAGAGACCGCTGGATTCAATCGATGCGTATCTCTTTCAGATATATCTAGAGGCGAGGAGGAGGGGGTATTCGTTCGATATCTCTAAAATAAGGGACATTGAGCTTCTAGGGATTCTGAAAGTAACTAGGGGGCAACTTGAGTTTGAATTCACTCATCTGCTGAGAAAATTAGAAATGCGTGATAGGAGGAAGTTCGAGGAGCTGAAGAATTTAGATCTTAGAGACTTGGAGCCCAATCCGATCTTCATAGTAATTGAGGGTGGGGTAGAGAAGTGGGAGAAATCTTCAATTGACTGATAATTCCCTAAAACCGGCTAATTATGAATTAATCGATCATAGCGTTATAATCGCGATTAACGCACTTCAGCTTCATTGAGTATTTAGGCGGCTGAAATCCGCATCGCTCCTTTACTCTGAATCTATCCTCTATCCCTTCTACGATGGGGAAGGAGAAGCTCCGCTCATATATCTTTAAAAAGATCGAGGGAAGCTCCCATGATGCTCCCCCTGATCTTGGCGATCATCACGCTACTGATAGCGAGCTTATACGACCTGAGGGATAGGCAGGTCCCCGATGAGCTCTGGGTACCGGGGGTAGCGGTTGGCTTATCCATCAAGGTATTGGAATGGGAGCGAACGGTGAAATTCCTAGAGAATTACTGGCCCTTCCTCCTTCTCCTCGCGATAATGCTCTTAATAGAGTGGTTCCTCTCTACATCCGGTGAAGCGGACCTCCTAGCTTACCTCACACTGGCATCATTGATGACCGGAAAGTGCTGGTTTCCAGACGCCCTCATCATATACGTGACATCGAAGGTACTGATGGTCCTAACTCTGCCCTTCCAGTTCTTATTGAACTTGATCACAGTGATGAGGCATCCCGAGTTAATTGAGGGATTCGATGAGCCTACTTGGAGGAAGTTGCTTGCTCTGCTACTATTGACTCCCTACAGGAGGCCCCTCTCCTTCTACGCAACGGTAGCTGAGACTGAAGTGGGAGGGAAGAGGAAGTTCGTATTGAGAGCTGCTCTAGAGCCTATAAGCGATGGGATGCCGGAGGAAGGGAAGTGGATAGCTCCCACTTATCCTATGATCCCCTTCATACTAGCTTCGACCCTCATGCTTGCGATATCAGGGTGCTGGATCGCGTGATTCTACAGGGATCCTCGCGTAAGTCGAGGTTTCGATAGGGATCCCTGGACGCTGGTCTCAAGCACTCAACTCCATGAAAGATATCACTGGCACCCCGAATTCCTCCTCGAGTCTCTCGCTCATCTTCCCGATGGATATCACAGTGAATATACCTGAGACGTTAGCTCTGGCCTCTCTGCAGAGATTCATCAACGCCCTTATCGTAGCTCCCGTCCTGATTATATCATCGGCTAGGAGCACGTACTCCCCTCTCCTCAGGGCATCCTTGTGCAAGTAGATGTACCTGTAAGTCCCGGATTCGAAGACTTGCTTTATCTCTATGAACTTCCTCACACCTATCTCCTTCGATTTCCTAGCTACTGCTACTTCCTTACCGAATATAGAGGCTATCTGATATGCTACAGGTATCCCATCGGTCTCTATCGTCAACACTCTGTCTATCTTCACCGAGTTCACCCTCTCATACTCAGATAATACTATATATTTTAGAAGAATCGGGTCATATATTATAAAACTGTTATCTATTACACCGAATTCATCAATTATAATTCTATTTCTAACTTCCGCTACTAAGTATTTTTTCTTGAGGAGATTGAATATAGAGCGTGCTATCTCGAGGCCGGGTATGACGTGCCCGTTCACGTACCTACTCAGAGCTGTCGGCGGTATATTCAGCATTGAAGATAGCTCCTTATAAGACATCCTCGTCTTCAGTATCCTCAGGGCTTCTATAGAATTGAGTCTGTAAGTCAACTCCTCGAATTTCTTCATTTACTATTAGACCCCCTCTAGATATTGAATATGAGGAGGATAAAATTCAGACTCTCATGAAAACAGGGAGCTCATCTAGGTATATGAGATCGCCCTCGTACCAAGGGCCCTCTATCCATATCGCAGCCCTGCAGACAACGATCCCCCCGGCTCTCTCGACCAATCTCTCCAGGGCAGTGATAGTCCCTCCGGTCGAGACTACGTCATCTATTAAGCATACTCTCTTTCCCCTAATCCTATCTACATCTTCCTTAACTAATATCAGGACTTGCTCAGCTTTCGTAGTGATAGAGGAGCACTCCTCAATGAGGTAATCAGTCATATATGCTTTCAAAGATTTTCTAGCTATCACTAGCCTCTTATGCCCGAGCTTCTTAGCTAGTTCATAAGCGAACGCTATCGCCTTAGCTTCAGGCGTGACTAATATCTCGGGATCGTACCTCCTGACTTTATCGAGCATCAACTCCGCTGCAGCTTGTATGAACTCTATATCCCCGAGGATGATATCTGCATTAGAAGCTATCCACAGATCCTCCGAGACTTTCACCAATGGGAGCTCTCTGACTACTCCACCTATATCGATAGTATAGCTCTTCTGCCCTCTGTACTCTGAGACCCTCTTACTCATACTGAACTCACCAAGATCCTATCGCAATAGAGTAGGAGAGCTATTAGAGAGAGGCATCCGAGTGAGATAAGCAAATCTCTAGCCCTCAGGGGACTGGACCTCCTACTAGTCAATAGAGTGGGCCTGAGCTCTAGGGCCAATACCATCTTCTCCGCGCTATCTATACTCCTGATCATCAGTGGGAGGAGTAGGGGGGTGTGCGATCTGATCCTCCTGATCAAGGAGCCCCTATCGAGTTCGAGGCCTCTAGAAGCGTGAGCCTCCTTGATAGATCTGTAATCTTCAGCTATTATGTATAGAGTCCTGAGAGCTAGAGCTAGAACTGCAGTGACTACCGGCGGCACTCTCAATGAGTTCAGAGCTCTAACTATCTCGGTGGGCCTGACGGATATCAAGAAAGCTATCGATATTATCACGATCGAGAGCAACCTGATCGTCATGAATAGGCCTAGAGATAAGTCGAACCCCTTCGATGCATGGAATAAGGACCACTTGTTTAGGAAGGTCCAGAGGGGGAACGCCAAGAGTACGATAGGTACGAAGTTCCTCAATCTAGAGAGAACGGATGCGGGGGAGCTTATGAGAGATAGTATTAGCGTAGATGAGGCGAGTATCAACATTAGGGAGTAAACGCTCTTGCAAAAGAAGACTGAGGAGAACCATACTACGAATAAGAAGAGCTTAGCTCTGGGATCCAACCCTATCTTAAGATGCATTCACCTCACCTCTCATCGATAGAGGCTCTATTCCCGCTTCTTCAACCAATCTATCATCTCTCAAGAGCTTCAAAGGATCCCCTTCCGCGTATATAGTGCCGTCCTTCAGTATAGCCAATCTATCAGCTACCGATACAGCGAAATCGGAATCGTGAGTCACTATCACGATAGTCTTACCGGAATCTGAGAGTCTCCCTATCACTTCCCTCATCTGCTCCAATGTCTCCTCATCCTGGCCCGTAGTGGGCTCGTCGAAGACTATTATCTCAGGATCCATCGCTAGCACTGAAGCGGCATAGAGCCTGATCTTCTCCCCCATGCTCAAGGAACTGGGGCTATCTTCCTTCCTATCTAATAGGCCCATCATACGCAGGGCTTCCTCGACTCTCTCCTCGCCCAACCCGAGATTCCTAGCGCCGAAAGCGGCTTCATCCCATACTGTCTCAGAGACGAAATACCTCTCCGGGTTCTGGAAGACCATACCAACGAACTTAGACATAGATGCCGGGCTGACGCTCCGTGTATCTATGCCCTTAACTATCACGGAGCCCCTAGAGGGTTTGAGGAGACCGTTTATATGCTTCATTAAAGTCGTCTTACCGGAGCCGTTAGGCCCCATTATCGCGAATATCTCGCCCTTCCTCACGCTCAGCGTTATATCCTTCAATACGTAATCCCTCTCCTTATTGTACTTGAAGTAAACTCTATTGAACTCAATCACAGGCCCCTCGTAATTACCGTTGCACATCCTCGGGATCCTCAATCCCCTCAGCGGGTTCCTATTACTCTGCCCCAGGTAGATCACTCTATCTATCACGTCCTCCAGCCCCCTCAGCTTCCTAGTGAGCAAGACGACCCCTTTCCCCTCTCTCTTCAATAGATCTACTGTCTTAGCTATTATCCTCCTACCATTCCAATCGAGGTTCGCTAAGGGATCGTCCATTACGATGTACTTCGGGTCGGATAGCATCATGGATGCTACGACTAGCCTGTGCTTCAACCCCCCTGAGAGCTCGTGAGTATAGTAATCCCTATACTTCTCGAGCCCGAAGAACTCCAATATCCACTCGATATCCCCTCCCTCCCTGAGGCTTATCTCGAGGTCCTCCTCCACTGTCAAGCCGAATATCTGTAACTCGTAATCTTGGAGGACTACGCCGACGGAACTTATCCTCTCCCTTATAGGGCTGCTCGACAAGTCCTCCCCATCGACTCTTATGCTCCCCCTGAACTCAGCGGGTATCCTATTCGGGATTATCCCGGAGATGCAGTGAGCTAGAGTCGTCTTACCCGAACCCGAGGGACCTACGATAGCTAATGACTCGCCTGCTCTGACATAAAAAGATATATCTTTGAGTATCCAACTGGAATTTCGATATCTGCAACTCAAATCCACGACTTCCAATGCCCTCAAAGTCTCCACTTGATCAGCCCCCTCCTGAGGAGAGGCGGCGTTATAGCGCCCACTACTATGGGCGTCCCTATGAGTATCGGAGGTATATCGCTCAATATCAGGAATATCACAGCCGGTAAGAACGGGGCTGCGCCCACGAGATCGAACCCTATAGCGACTATAGGTACCATTATCATACCTGAGATCAAGCTGACTAAAGCTATCTTCAGCAATCCTCTCTTAGATAGAGAGTCATTCGGCTTGCAGAAGTACCCTGGAATCAATCCAGTCAGACCTACTCCTATCAAGTCGAAGATAGGCGTTGCAGGGTTGAAGTACCCACCTACTATAGCCCAGAGCGTGTTACCCAGGGCTCCAGCTACGAATCCCGTGACGGGTCCGTAGAGTATACCGAAGACGCATGGTAAGAATGCTAGGACACGCCAGTGTATGGCACCGGGGATGAGGGGTATAGGCGCCGTTAGTAGGAATCCTATGCCCGTGACAGCTGATGAAACGGCCATATACGTTACAGCTGTGAGGACATCGGGTCTCTTGAACTCGACGGGGCCCTCCTGACTCATACGATAAGATCTTACTTCATTTATATAAAATTGACTGACAAGTACTTTGAAAATTAACAAGATCATGTAAGATGCTTTTCATGTCCGGCTCCCCGATGAGCCCCTCTAAGTCGAGCCCGGCAATTTAGTAAATTAATTTATCGAGAAGACCGAGTTTCACGGCTTTCTTTATCTCTCTAGCTATCCTCCTACCCATAGACATAGGCTCATCGTAATAGTAGTAAGAGTAAGGTGAGCCATCTGTGTAGAGGTTCGTCCCAGCTACTATCCTAGCGGATACCTCGAATACTATGAAGCCCCTGGAGGGATTGTATATAGTCTCCATGCAGAAGGGACCTATCAAGCCGGGATAGAACAGCCTCCTAGATGAGGAAATTATCTTAACGGCATCTCTGAGCAAATCGACTAGGTATCTCTCCCTCACGATCACTGGTATGTTGCCAGTGACAGTGTAATCCATGAAGTCCTCTATGAGATCTGGTAAGCCCCTATGTATCTCATCGATAACCTCGAGACGGCGATCCATCCCAAGTAACTCAAGCCTCCCTCCCTCTAAATCTGCTATATTCTCACTCTCGATCGGGCTGAAGAAGAAGTGGGGGTAGAACCTCACCCCGACTATGAACTCCTCTATCACGACATCATCTAGACCCTCAACTAAACCCCTCTCCTCGAGCTCTCTGAACTTTCCGTAGAATTCCTCAGGACTCGAGGCTTTGAAATATCCTTTTCCACCTTTAGCTCCATGAAGCTTGACTATCACTGGCCTGTCTATATCATCGGGGCTCCTATATATCCTAGGGGTCGATACACCAGCATCCTCCAGCCATTCCCTCTGCCTCCTCCTATCCCCCTCCCAGTAGAGCGTCAACCTATTGCCGAACATGGGCACTATGAACCTCTCCAGTATGTTCTCACTCCCTACGTATTCTACGAAAGATCCGTGAGGTATCATTATGACGTTCTCGGAGATGAGCTCCTCCTGAATCTCTTCGCTCAAAAGATCCCCGTAACTATCGACTTCGATGAATATATCTGGCGATGCCCTCGGGAAGCTCTCATAATAGGGCTTGTTCCCCCTAAGGACTATACCGACGCACCCGAGACCTTCCCTCCGGGCTCCGTTGAATATCTGGAGGGAGGAGTGGGAGCATATAGTACCTATCTTCACATCGGACTCATCGTACTTCGATAGGACACTGAGTATCCTCTCCCTAGGTATCATGTCACTACCTCCTCCAGCATACCTCTCTTCAACGCTTCCCTTATCTCTAGGGCGATCCTCCTACCCACGCTCATCTGAACCCCCCAGAGGTCCTCTGAGTATGGGGTGAACTTTATACCGGGGGATCCGGGGACCCTGACGCTCACATCGTAAACTACTATATCCTCATGAGGAGGGCCGGGGATTACCACGCTTTGGAGAGCGAAAGGACCTATCACTCCAGGTGGGCATAGCTCTCTCGCTGCTCTCACGAACCTCTCAGCTAGTTCGAAAGCTCTCTCCAAGAGGGACTCCCTTATAGTGCAAGCCACGTGCCCCACCTCTATGTTCCTCACCTCAAGATACCTCAGGGCTTCGAGCTGTTGTGTAGCGGGCAGCCTCACTATACCATCTATATTAGTCTGCCTCCTCATATCTATCCCTAGGAGCTCTATCTCACCATCCAGAGGTGAGTAGAAGAAGTTGAAGTTGAAATAAGCCCCTATCAATAACTCCTCTATGACAGCTCCATCTAAAGCTTCCTTTTCTATCAAACCCCTCTCTAAAAGCTCCTTGGACCTCTCCTCGAACTCCTCAGGAGAGGATACTATGAAGAAAGCTCTCTCATAACCTCTAGCCGCTTCAGATACTTTGACTATAGCTGGCCCGTCTATCTCACTAGGGTCCCTGAATATCCTGGGGTGGGGTATGCCGGCCCTCTCGAGCAACACGTACTGATTGAGCTCTCCCCCCCTCTCCTCTACCCTGAGTAAGTACCTGTTCCCGAATATCGGTATGTTAAGAGAGTTCTCTATAGCTTCATAACCTACGTACACGCAGAGACCTCTATGGGGCACTAAGATAGTGTTCCTCTCCCTCATCTCCTCCTGAACTTCCTCATTAACGATATCCCGGAACTTATCGAGGACGATCACCTCATCGACTATACCTACTCTCCTACCGAACCTCTCCCTCGAGATGTAGTACCTCGAGTAAGTCCTCTCCCTCCCCCTCTGACATATGACTAGCGTCCTGAAACCCTCGTCCTTCGCGCCTCTGCATATCTCCAAGGCGGAATGGGTCCCCAGGGCACCTATCGTCAGCTCCCGCCCTGAGTAGCCCTCGAGGATCCTCCCTATCTCCACCCTGCTTACCATCGAGTGAGCTCATCTCACAGCTATTAAAAAAGTAGCATGCATCGGATTTTATTTGAGGGTATCGGGTAATCTTATGCTCATAGTCGAGATAGCTGTGGATCCGATAGGCACTAGTTCCCCTAGCGTCGGGGATTACATAAGGAGGGTAGTGGGGGTGATAAAGAGGAGGGGATTGAAGCACTGGGTAGGGCCCATGGGGACTTCAATCGAGATATCCAGCTTTAAGGAGCTCGGGGAACTCCTCCAAGATATACACGATGAGCTCAACAGACTGGGGGTCATGAGGATCGTGACCGCTGTGAGGATCGATGATAGGAGGGATAAGGGAATAGACATGGAGTATAAAGTCAGGAGGGTGAGCTGATAATAAAACTTCAGAAGATGACCCTCACCTCCTCCCCCTCTCCCCCTGATGTCTCCAGTATGAACTCCAGGGTGAGGGAGGCGGCTCTCCTGAGCAGGGAAGCATCTACACCAGGGACTCCAGCGGCCACTATGAGGACTTCCCTCGTCCCCTTGGTTATCATGGTCCTCACACTATCTCTGTGAGGGTAGAGGAAGATGGGGCCATCCTCATCAGCTAGGACAGGCTCCCCTCCGGACAGGACCTTCTCACCCCCTCCTATCGGCTTGAAGATCTCCCCAGGCCTGGCTAACCTCAGCTCCAACTTCCCCCTCACTTTCCCCAGATCGTAGAGGCCTATTGGCACCAATGTGATCGCGCTAGCAGCGTTTCCAGAGTCGACGACGCTATTTATAGATGGCAAACCTTCCTTAAGGATCCTCCTGACTAGGGCTTCGCTGCTGGGCCTCACCTTAGTTGGATCTATTCCTATCCTCCAGTAGAAGTCCCTGTACGCCCTGATTACCGGATCCTCCTTCAAGCTCTCCAGAGTGTACTTCCCCCTAACTTCCTTGACAGCTAGCTCTATGACATTACTCCCGGACCCCCTCACTTCCACGCCTCTCACTCTCGAGAAGGCTATCGAGATTCCGAGGGCTCTAGCGTCCTCTCCCAGCTCTATCATACCCTCCTATTGAGATCACCTCTTATTTAAATCACGCGAATAAAAGGGGTGAGCTCTAAGCCTCTACAGAAGCCTATCATTTCAAGCTAGTGAGCTGCCAGCACCTGACGAGATGACCTCCCCCTATATCCACGAGCTCGGGCTCCCTGCTCATACACAGTTCCATCGCGTATGGGCATCTCGTAGCTAATTTGCATCCCGGAGGAGGGTTGACTGGGCTCGGGGGCTCACCGGGTAATATAATCCTGCTCCTCAGTACTCTCGCTTTAGGATCGGGCTCAGGCACTGAGGAGAGGAGTGCTTTCGTATATGGATGGACTGGATTATTGAAGAGCTCATCGATCTGAGCTTCTTCAACTATCCTCCCTAAGTACATCACTGCGACGCGATCGCTTATGTATCTCACGACGGAGAGATCGTGAGATATCAGGAGATAGGAGAGCCCGAGCTCATCCTTCAGCTCAGCGAGGAGGTTGAGTATCTGGGCCTGGACTGAGACATCTAGAGCTGATGTAGGCTCATCCAGAATGAGAAGCTCGGGATGTGGGGCTATAGCTCTAGCTATCGCAACTCTCTGAGCCTGACCTCCACTCAACTCATGAGGATGTCTCTTCGCTATCTCCGGAGAGAGCCCAACCCTCTCTAGCAATCTCAGAGCTTCTCCCTTAGCTTCGCTCCCATCCATACCCATGTGGACCCTCAGCGGCTCAGTTAATATGGATTCTACACTCATCCTGGGGTTCAGGGATAAGAATGGGTTTTGAAAAACAGCTTGGACGTTTTTCCGATACCACTTCAGCTCCTTCCCCTTCAATGAGAGTACATCCTTCCCTTCGAAAGAGATAGTGCCTGATGTTGGATCTAAGAGCCTGAGTAAACATCTCGCGACTGTCGATTTCCCCGACCCCGATTCACCGACGATCGATAACACGCTCCCCTTATCTATCGAGAAGGAGACACCATCCACAGCCCTTATATATCCTATCACCTTCCCGAACAACCCGTACTTTATCGGGAAGTGCTTAACCAATTCATTTACATCCAAGAGGGCCAATATCTCACCCTATGTACTTGAAGCAAGAGACCCTATGCCCCGGATTCACATCAATTGAGGTAGGTATAGCTCGCGTGCAGATCTCCCTGACCTCCTCGCACCTATCGGCGAAGGGGCAATGGGTCAAGGGCTTGGATAGATCCGGGAGTGATCCCGGGATGCTCCTCAACTTCCTATCCCTTATGTGAGCTCTTGGGACGCAGTCCAGCAATCCAATTGTGTAAGGATGCATGGGCCTCGAGATGACCTCGTCCGCTGGACCGTCCTCGACTATAGTCCCGGCGTACATCACTATTATCCTATCGCATACCTCAGATGCCACCCCTAAGTTATGAGTTATGAATATCAAAGTTAGCTTCAATTCCCTCTTTAGTTTTTCGAAAAGTTCCAGTATTTGTGCTTGGAGAATAACATCTAACATAGTTGTCGGCTCATCAGCTACTAATACCTTGGGTTCCGTTGATATAGCTATAGCTATGTTGACTCTCTGGAGCATCCCTCCCGATAGCTCATGGGGGAACGACTTAAGCACCCTCTCGGAATCCGGTAAACCAACTATCTCAAGGAACTTCCTCGCCCTATTCAATGCCTCATCTTTTCTCAATCCGAGATTACTCATGAGGACATCCGATATCTGTTCCCCTATCGTGAAGAGGGGGTTCAATGTAGCGGCTGGATCCTGAAAGACTATCGATACCTCGCGGCCAGAGTACTTCTTCCTCTCCTCCTCGCTAAGTCTCAGGAGATCCACACCCCCGTAAAGGATGCGGCCGCTCATAACCCTCGCATTCGGTGGGAGGGCCATCGCTATCGCTAAGCCAACTGTCGATTTCCCAGATCCCGATTCACCGACTAAACAGACGGATTCCCCCCTCCTGACATCGAAATTGACGCCTGTGGTCGCATGAATTAAGCCGAATGGGGTCTCGTATGCGATGCTCAAGTCCTCCAATCTCAGGAACTCCATTTATATCACCCTCTTCGCCATCATCGTTATCCTGAGCCTCGGATCCATGAACTCCCTGACGAAGTCCGCTAATAGATTGAATCCCAAGACAGTTACTAGTATAGCTAGTCCAGGGAAGAAGGAGATCCACCAAGCTACGTTTATGGAGTGCCAGCCCTGGCTCACTAAGAGGCCCCACTCAGGTGTTGGGGGCTGGACCCCGATCCCTAGGAAGCTCAGTCCAGCGGCTTCTAGGACAGCTGATCCCATGTCCAATGCTGCTTGTATCATCACAGGGGTCAGGGCATTCGGCAGCACGTGTTTGAACATTATAGTGAGGTCCCCCAGCCCCATTACCTTAGCTGCATCTACGTAGGGCATGCTCTTGACTGTGTTCACTTGGACGTAGATGAGCCTCGTGTACCAAGGCCACCAAGAGATAGCTAAAGAGAGTATGGCATTCTCCAAGCCCCTCCCTAGTGTCGCTGCTAAGGCTATAGCTAAGAGGAGGGGAGGGAAAGCTAGGAACATGTCAGTCACTCTCATTACAGCGTTCCCCAACTTGCCCCCGAAGTAACCAGCTATCAATCCCAGAGGGATCCCTATTATGAGCGCCAATCCCACTACGCCCACTGCTATCATCAGGGAGAACCTGGCCCCCAGTATCACTCTGTTAAACATGTCCCTCCCGTACTCATCAGTGCCGAAGGGGTGCTCTAGTGAGGGGGGTAGGTACCTCTTCGATACATCGTAAGTAGTCCCCCAGGCGTCCTCCGGTCTCGTGAGTACGTAGGGCGATATCATCCCCAGAGCTATGAAGGAGATCACTATTATAAAGCCGGCCATTGAGACAGCGCTCCTCCTCATCAATTTGAACATCACACTAATCTCGCTCACAATCTCACCCTGGGATCCATCCAAGCGTGTATCAAGTCGACTATCAAGTTTATAGCGGAGTAGAAGAGTGCTACTATTATCACAGCGCCTACTATAGCTGGATAATCGAAGCTCAAGAGTGCCATAGATGTGTAAAGGCCTATCCCTGGCCAAACGAATATCAACTCCACCATGAAAGCTCCTATTATCGTATACCCGAATGAGAGGCCGAGAGATGCTATCACGGGAACTATAGCATTCTTAAGAGCGTATTTATAGATGACAAGTCTCTTTGGAAGGCCCCAAGCTATGGAACTCCTTATGAAAGGCTCTTGCATTACCTCTACCATCATCGCCCTGGTCATCCTTATGCTCAAGCTCATAGGGTAGAGGGAGAGCACGGCTGCTGGGAGGATCATGTGATTGAGCACGTTTACGAACACAGGGAGGTTGCCCTGGAGGAGTGAATCGATTAAATAGAAACCAGTTATCGGATGGAAACCGGTCTCTATCACTAGGATCTCATCTACTCTCTTTGATGAGGGCAACAAGCCCAACCAACTGCTGAAGAGAAGTAGGGCGATGAGTGAAAGCCAAAATACAGGCATAGAAGCTCCTAAAACACTGAAGACCCTTATGATATTATCTGCGATCCTATTCCTCCTGAGAGCAGCGAAGATCCCGAGTGATATCCCCAGTACTGCAGCTAAGGAGAATGCCAATATTATGAGCTCGAGCGTAGCTGGTAGCGCGCTCAAAAGATCGTATAGGACTGGGGACTTGGTCCTCCAAGATACCCCCCAGTTCCCTCGGATGAAATCTATCAAATAGTAGCTTAGTTGCACATAGATAGGCTGATCTAAGTGGAGTTCCTTCTTCGCTCTCTCAATCTGCTCTATCGTCGCATGAGGGCCCGCCCAGAGGAGCTCGGGCCTAGCCGGTATGACTCTAGTGATCGCGAAAGTTATTATCAGCACACCGAACACAACGAAGATGAGGAGGATGAGGCGTTTAATCAGATAATCGCGACTCAGGGGCATAATGACACCCTAAAAAAGGGGAAGGGGTTGACCTCTATCATTACCCCTCGACGCTGAGGACCTGTGGGAAGATCACTGTCGTATAAGCTGGGTTTATGGCCATGTCCAGGCCCTTTATATTGCTCCTAGCCACTCTAACATCGACCATATCCCAGAGAGCTACAGCGGGGACATCGTCATATAAGATCTTCTGAGCTCTGTAATAAAGCTCTAAGGACTTCGTCCTGTTTATCCCCTCCCAGTAAACAGCTTCCTCTATTGTCTTCTCGAACTCCGGGTTGCTGTAGTAACATAGATCGAAGGACTTGCTCTCACTGTGGAACATGTTGAATAAGTAATCGAATGGCGATATGTAATCGGGCCACCAGTAGAATATGAAGAGATCTTGAGCTGCCTGGGGGTTATCCCAACCGCTCTGAGCTAAAGCCCATTGCTCCTCCCAACTCATAGGTCTTATCTCAACGTTAATCCCTATCTTCCCTAGGCTCGATTTAATTAGATCGGCTGTCCTCTGCTCATAGATATCTCCAGCTGTGTATGTGAGCACAAGGGTCCTGTTGATACCATTCGGATAACCTGCCTCAGCTAAGAGACGCTTAGCCAGATCTAAATCGTACTTATACGTCAGGTTATCGAAGTGACCCCACATATTGTGGGGTATGGGTCCCGACGCTACTTTAGCCAGCCCGCTCCTGGCCACGGTCACTATATCATCGTAGGGTATCGCGTGAGCTATAGCTCTCCTCACGAGCACGTTATCAAGAGGAGGCTTCCTCGTATTCATCAAGAGGTGGAGATTTTGATAATTCGGCTTTATCACTACCTGCAAGTTCGGATCCTTCTTTAAGCTCTCAATGTCCTCTAATGGGACGTATTCCGCTATGTGTATATCCCCCGACTTGACCAACCTCTCCTGAGTCACGCTATCCTTGACTATCTTTATTATGAAGACATCAGGTGCTTTATCGGACTTATATGGGTAGTTGGGATCTTTCCATCCCCACCAATCATCGAACTTCTCCAGGATGACCTCATTCTCCGGATCCCATTTCACCAATCTGTAAGGGCCTGAGCCGGCATCCTTCCCTGAGTTGAACCACTCGGCTACCTTAGGATCTGTACTATTCGATGCGTTCGCATATTTCACTACATTCGGGCTGAATATATAGGAAGCGTACGCTGCAGAAGCTATGACTTCCAAGGGCGCCCGATACTTCAGGTAGAATACGACCGTGTAATCATCTGGGGTCTCTATCCTGTCGACAGCATCCCATATGAAATACTCCCCTTGGCCCAGGGACCTAGTCCTCTCTATGGAGAACTTCACGGCTTTAGAGGTCACGGGGGTCCCATCGTGGAATACGGCGCCCTTCCTCAAGTGGAACGTCCATATCAATCCGCTCGGATCATGCTCATATTTCTCAGCTAGGGCTGGGCGGAAGACATTATTGAGTGGATCGTAGTGTATGAGGGGTTCATATACGACTGCCATCCACATTATCGAGTTCGAGGCCTCAGGGCTAGGGTCCGCTCCCGTCATCTCCGAGAGCGATGCGTAAATAACGACGGTCTTCTTCTTGACTCCTGTGGTGCTACTGTAATAATATACACCGGCGATTAAAACTGCGAGGATTACTATCAGGATAACAGCTATCGAGAGTTTAGATAAAGCTCTCCTCAAGATCCCACCTCACTTAGATTTCCCGAGGGGGCTTCCCGGAATACTAATCCACAACGGCCCCTGGATAGGGGAGCCTCCGGTATATAAGTTTTTCATCATAAGTAAGATAGCCTCGGGCTCCTGGAGATGATAGTAAAAATTTTTGAGTTAATGGGACGCTCTCACGCTCCAAGAGGATCTATCTGAAGATCCATAGCTATCTAAGAGTCTAATCGTTCCCAGCTCCCTCACCTAACATTTAAACTAAGACAATGATTCAATTAATTTCCCGATCAAGATAGCGTGAGTCCCTCTCACTGCCTCGGAGAGCGAACGTCACTACAGATCCCTCGTTCACGCTATTGTGAGCGAAAAATTAAAAGCAATCATCCAATAAGAGTTAAGGTGTCTTTATGATTGAGTTAGGAGAGGATAAGATAGAGCCCCTCGTCCTAGGGGCCACGATCCTGGGGACGGGAGGGGGAGGGAGCCCTGATGAAGGTCTAAAGATGCTCAGCGATGCCTTAAGGAAGGGGAGGAAGATAAGGCTGATAGATGTGGAGGAGATCCCGAGGGATGGATTCACCGTCGTTCCTTATAATGTAGGTTCCATAGCTCCTAGCACTGGAGTTAAGAAACCTGTTAAGATAAAGGATCCCATCAAAAGGGCTTTTGAGGAAATGGAGCGTTTAATTGGGGGGAGTATCGTAGCTGTCGTAGCTACTGAGATCGGGGGAGGGAATACGCCAGTGGCCTTGAGTATAGCTGCTGAGCTAGATATCCCCGCGATAGATGGAGATCTCGTAGGGAGGGCTGCTCCTGAACTGCATCAGTCTACTGTTAACGTCCTAGGCATACCGATGTACCCTTCTGTGATAGTCGGGGAGACGGGTAACGTGATTATCGTGAGCGAGTGCTCTGATATAGATGACTATGAGGCGATAGCGAGGTACCTCTCAGTGCTCAGCGGGAAGTACGTATCGGTCGTCGATACGCCAATGAGGTACGATGATGCTAGGAGAGCTGTGATAAGGAAGACTATATCGAAATCTATTGAGCTTGGGGAGGAGGTGATCAAAGCTAGGAGGGAGGGAAGGGACCCTATAGATGCTGTCGTAACTGCTATAGAGGGGTGGAGGGTATTCGAGGGGATCGTGGATAGATACGTTTGGAAGGATGAAGGCGGTTTCCTGAGGGGAGAGGTCTTGATAAAGGGCTCCGGGGACTTCAGCGGAAGTACTCTCAGGTCTTGGATAAAGAACGAGCATATAATGGTCTGGATCAATGAGAAGCCTGCGGTCATGCCGCCCGATATCTTCTCGCTATTGAGGGAGGATGGCGAGCCCGTAACTAACACTGAGTTGAGAGAGGGGGAGAAGGTATATGGAATCGCTGCTAAGGCACCAGAGATATGGAGGACACCTGAGGGGCTTAAGTACTTCGGACCGAGGCACTTCGGCTTCGATTACGATTACATACCCGTTGAGGAGCTCTTGAGGTGATCTCAATGAGGATACTCGTCATAAACCCAGTCGGCCATGATAAATGGGATAGATTCGATGAGGAGATTTGCAGGAGCTTCTCCTCCCCGGAGACCGAAGTTAAAGTCATCTCGCTCCCGAAGGGCCCCGCTAGTATCGAGACGCCTGAAGCCCATGCAGAAGTGATACCCCTCGTCCTCGATGTAGCGAGGAGGAATCATGAGGGTTTCGATGCGATAATCGTCAACTGCTTCTTGGATCCGGGTGTCGATTTCCTCAAGGGGATCCTGAGCAAACCGGTCGTAGGGCCTTGCGAAGCCTCCCTCTCCCTAGCTACTGTAGTTGGGAATAGGATCTCGATAATCACAGTCGGAGGGGAGGATGGGGATTGGATGATAGAGGAGAGAGTCAGGCAGCTCGGCATGAGCGATAAGGTGAAGTCCGTTAGGGGGATACCAGTGGGGGTCCTCGATATAGATAAGGATAGGGCTGCAGTGAAGGGGCTCCTCATCAAGGAGGCTGAGAGAGCGAGGAAGGAGGAGAGAGTGGATGTGATAATCCTGGGATGCACGGGATTAGCTGGGCTAGCTGCTGATGTTCAGAGGGAGACTGGAATCTTCACTATAGATCCTACGGGAGCCGCTATAAAAGTGGCTGAAGCTTTAATTAAGCTGGGGATAACTGGCGTCCCATACAGGAGGTGATATTCATGTGCCCCATGGGCTTGGATCTAGAGCTAGCTGTAGCAGCTCTGAAGCTCGTTAGGGACATTATGAAAGTGAGGGAGGGGGAGGAGGTAGTCATAACTGTCGATACTGGCAGTGACTGGAGGGTCGCCGAAGCTACCGCTCAAGCAGCCGCCCAACTGAACGCGAAGCCCATAGTAGCGTGGTACATGTCCCCTCCAGGTGTGGGGAAGGCAGCAGATCCTCACATACCCCTGAAAGCCTTGAAGGCCCTTTTGAGTGAGTCGGATGTCTGGATCGAGTTCAATAAATCCTGGTTGCTCTATTCGACACCTTATGAGAGTGCGATGAGCACCGGTAAGGTTCGTTACATCTGCCTCGTTGGGATGGATACTGATATGGCCACTAGGACTATAGGGAGGGTGAAAGTCCCGCTCCTCTACGAGTTCCAGAGGAGGTTAGCCAGGATAACGGAGAGATCGAGGCACATGAGGATAAAAACACCAGCTGGAACTGATGTAGAATTTGAGAATGATAGGGAGAGGCCCGTGCTCGTGGAAGGGGAGGTAGAAGGGCCCGGGGAGTACATGCTCTTCGGTCAGGTTGATTGGGCCCCAGTAGAGGATAGCATAAATGGATCCATAGTATTCGATGGATCCGTATGGCCCCCATCCGAGCTAGGACTCCTCAGGAATCCCATAAAGCTGCACGTTAGGGATGGGGCTATAGTCAAAGTGGAGGGGGGTAGCGAGGCCAGGGTCTTCGAAGCTTGGCTCAAGTCTTTCAGAGATCCGAATATGCTCAGGATAGCTCACTTATCCTACGGTTGCAATCCCGGAGCTAAGCTCACTGGGAACATATTGGAGGATGAGAGGGTTTGGGGTGCCGTGGAGTGGGGGATAGGATACCAGTCCCCTACGTTCAAGGGTAAGCTCGGCCGGGCTTCATCCCACACAGATGGGATATGCCTCTCTCCGACAGTGATAGGGGATGGGGAGAAGATAATAGAGGATGGGGAGTTCGTACACCCCGAGCTAGTAGATCTCGCGAAGGAGTTGAGATATGGCTGAATTCCATTCTATTTTAGTTGAGAACATTCGACTCGGAGCTCGAGTTATGCTCTCAGGGGCCCTAAATCTTGGGTGAGCTCAGTAACTCTTTTATCTTAATGCATGAGACCTTCTAGGGTCTCTATGGAGTTGCCTGATAGGGCTGCGACAGTTTTCGAGGTTATCAAGGGTAGGAGGAGCATCAGAGACTTCGATATTAAGGAGATACCAGATGAGCATTTGAGGATCATATTAGAAGCTGGGATTTGGGCTCCGAGTGGAAGTAATATGCAACCCTGGGAGTTCATCCTGATTAAGGATAGGGAGTTATTGGAGAGGGTAAAGCTCTTCTCCCCCGGGCTCTTCGGCAGGCCCGCGGCTGTAGTAATTATATGCATAAACAGGAAGATATCCGAGAGAGCTGGAAAGCTTTCGGAACTCATGCCAGTTATGGATATCTCTATGGCAGCTCAGAATATGATGTTAATGGCCTATGCTTTGGGGATAGGCTCATGCCCAGTAGTATCCTTCAATAAAGCTGCTCTGAGGGAGCTACTCAACATCCCCCCTCATATAGAGCCGATGCTAATGGTAACGCTCGGCTATCCCAAGGAGATGCCGAAACCCCCTAAGAGGAGGCCCCTGGAGGAGGTGGTGCATGTTGACGGATTCCAGTAGGAAATTGATTGAGGATCCGCACTTCAAACTCCTCTCCTTCCTGATAAGTAGCGCTAAAGGATGCGTAGATGAGCCGGAGCTCTACGGATCCTTGAGGCTCATAGATGCAGCTTCCAGGCTCATAGACATAATGGAAGAGGAGGGGCTAGCTAATGAGGATCTTCTGAAGCTCAGGGATCTGATAAGAGAGAAAATGGACCTTATTATGTACGATGAAGCTGGCTTCATAGAATTCCTAGATGAAGCGTCTCTAGAACTAGCTAAGATCGTCAAGAGGGCTGATAGGCAGTAGAGCTCAAGCTAAAGGTCAGATACTCGGGAGCGCTCTTACCAAGGTGGGGAATCGCTGAAGAACTCCGAGCATGGACTGAAGTCGGATCGATCCTAGGTATCAAATTGTAACAAAAGATGTGCTTCTGTACTACAACCTTTATATAAGAAATCTTCACTGAGCTCACTATGGAACCCAAGAGGAGTGTAGTGAGCTTATCGAACCACGTCAGGAAGTACCTCATAGTATATACGATACTCTCCACTCTGCTCGCTCTACCGATCGGATATTACTTCAAGGAGGCCATAGCCCTAAACAAGGCTCTGATCTCGAATCTCGTGATATTCCTAGCGATATTGACGATCTATCCATCTATGATACAGCTCAAGACCGAAGGACTCCTTAAAAGTGCTAGACAATTTAAGCAGATAGTGCTCTCGATTCTCTATGTCTTCGTAATCTCTCCACTCCTAGCGTTCCTCATAGCCCCGAGCCTGGGAGATCCTCATATAGGAGTGGGTTATGTCGCAGCTAACGTGGTCCCGGCATCGAGCGCTTCCCTCGGTTACGTGCTCATAGCAGGAGGAAGCATTGAGCTAGCTACAGTCCTGGCAATCTTAAGCCTTTTGATAGGGATACCAGCAATTCCGATCCTTATAAGTTTATATAGCAGCAGAGTATCCGTTCAAGTCCCAATGGACCCCATTTTGATGTCCTTAATAGAGGTCCTCATTCTCCCACTGATCGCGGGTCAGCTGACTAGGTATATGATCGCGAGGAGCAGAGGCCTGCCCTACGTTGAGAAGACGATCAGGCCCCACCTTTCCTTGGCAACGATGCTATCGATGCTAGCCCTCGTCTTCGTGCTCGTACTCAATCAAGCGATGAGGATAATCGCGAATCCAGCCACAGCTATATCTATAATCCTCTACCAATCGCTAGTCATAGCGGCTCTGCTGCTGGTATCCTTGCTCATCAGCAAGCTCCTCAGAATATCTTACGAGGATCACCAAGCTATATCTCTCATATCGATAACCAAGAACCAGAGCGTCGCGGCTGCGATTGCTGTATCAGCTCTAGGCCCTCAATCAGCCCTAGCGCCTGCCCTAATACCGATGATCCAACCTGTCCTAGCGATAGCATATCTCCATGCGGAGGGCTGGGTCAAAAGGTATCTGAGCCGGTGAGGAGAAGGGTTCCTCAGCAGTTTCCAGAAAGTTAACTTTATATAACCTTATCTGGATATACCTACACGATAAATTTATAAATTGAGAGATCTCGCATTTCGTGCCCGATATGTGGTGGTACGTAGCACCGAATGGGCATATACACAGGATGAGGGGAGCCCCGTTGCCCCTGAAAGCCATCAATGAGGATAGCAGCAGTGCTATCCGAGATGGAACGGGTAGTAAATGTTAACTACCCGACAACGGTTAACTACCCGACAACGGTACTGTATCCAGCACGGAAAGATGCTGAATGGGAGATTATGGCTGAAGCAAGCGATACTCGGAATGCATGATTGGAGCGATCGATAGACTTTTTATATAAAAACTAGCGTTCCTCTCATTAAGTTCGGAGCCCATCGAAGGAAATGGGAACTGTTATATCACTGCGTTGGCAGATCACCGGGTGAGAGGCTGAGTAGGGATTCGATCAAGTTTTTAGCAGCTCTTCTGCTCCTCATCATGGGTGCACTAGTGCTATATGAGAGGAAGCCCGGCTTCGTTGTGGCGAGTCCCCTAGATTCTTACACGGATTTCTCAATAGATCTCGCCTCCAGGATAGGGCTAGGGGAGAGGAACACAGCTATCTCCCCATATAGCGTCTACATCGCCCTTCTCATGCTGACAGAAGGTGCTGGAGGCGATACTAAGGACGAGCTCATGAGAGCGATGAAGATCTCCTCCCTGGATGGAGCTAGAAATTGGTTCAACTCGAGCATCGAGAGGTTCACGAGTGTCGAGAGGGGGGCGAGGGCTGAGGTAGCTGACAGCGTATGGGTGAAGGAGGGATTCCCGGTCAGTGAGAAATATCTGGAGGTCGTCAGAAAATACTACTTAGCTGAAGTGCTCAGCTTCAGCGATCCAGCTGATGCCGTGCCCAGGATAAATAGGTGGATCTCCAATAGAACTAACGGGTTGATAGATAAGGTAGTCGATGGGCTAGATCCCAGAACCGTGATAGTGCTAGCGAATACGGTCTACTTCGAGGCGAACTGGACGACTCCGTTCGAGAGAGTTGAGAAGGGGGATTTCCACTCCCCTGACGGCATTGAGACAGCTGACTATCTCAGGGGCCGAGTTAAGGCCAATTACTTAGATTCTGGGGATTACGTAGCTCTGGCCCTCAGTTATAGTGGTACTGATGTCAAGTTCGTCGTCCTCATGCCTAAGGGCGATCTGAAGGGATTCTTGAGTGGCATGGGAAGGGAGAAGCTGCTGAAGATATTCGAGAAGCTCTTCAACTCGTCTGAGAGTGATATAGATCTATCATTACCGAAGTTCGATATAGATAGCGGCCCCCTCGACCTCGAAAGCGTGCTGGTATCGATGGGCATAAAGAAGGCATTCATCCCAGGGGAGGCTGATTTAAGCCCCATGGTGGAGGGGAGCGAGGAGCTGTGCGTCGATAAAGTGCTGCACAGGGCTAGGGTGAAGGTGGATCTCTACGGGACCGAGGCTGCGGCTGCGACATCCGTAATAATAAGATTGACAGCAGTACCTTACCAGGAGATCTCAGTGAAGATAGACAGGCCCTTCGCTTTCTTCCTAGTCGATCCAGAAAATAAGGCGATAATCTTCGCTGGGAGCTTCGTCCATCCTTAACCTTCAAGCTCTTCCCCTTCACCTCCTCAACTTTCTCCTGAGGCTCCCCATCCCGACCCCTTCAGTGCGTTGAACTGAATCATCTAATTCAATATCAGAAATATTCTACTTATGCTCCGATCCCTGTTATGACTTTCTTACCCCAAGGCCTCATCAATCCCAGAATGCTTGTTTAGAGAGCTCCCGGGGCTCAATAGGTAACAGTTTAGATGCCAGATCGCTGCTCCAATTCTCCTCTACTGAATAGGATCATGGATCCTTAAGCATCGGGGGCAGCCGATTTATTTTGAGGAAATGTTTCCAAACAGTAAGTTTAACAAAATTCCCTTTAGGGATCCATACAATCTATGGAGTAGCTTAAAAACTTTGAGTTATATGGCTCCTACCAACCTGAGGAGTATTGGAATTACAGTCGCTCCCCATATCGTCAGAACGGTCCCTATGACCCATTTAAAGTCGCTGTGCATCTCCTCCCTCAACTGATTAATTTCCTCCCTCAATTGGTCAATTTCCCATCTAAGTTGACTAATTTCCCCTCTTAACTGATTAATCTCTCCCCTCAGTTCCCTTATGTCTTCCTTTTTGGCCACGTCAGCTATAATCGAATTTATCATCAAAATTCTCACATCTGGTTCCGTCACGAGAAGCTCCGCGAGCCTCTTCTTCAACCTCTTATCGGCTTCTATCTCATTTATCACTCTCTCCGCGAGCGACTCCATTCGGCATCACTCAGAACTGAAGAGAGAAATATATAAACTTCACTGGGGGAAAGTTTTCCTAGGCGCACGCTTTTCTCCACTTCAGTGCAACTGTTGTTCGGCTATCCAAGTTGCCCCTGATGAGCCCATTTCCCTAGGTCAAGCGTAGAGTCTTCGCTCAGGGGGGTCACTTCGAAATCACGTGATGCCGAGGTGTGAAGCGATCCTCAGAGCTACTCATAGATGAGCTATATATTCTTTCAGGGAATTTTCCAATTAGTAGCTTTCATGAATCCCCCTCAAGCCGAAATTATCCTCTAAGTCCCTCATCTCCTTAATAGATCCCCTAACCTGAGGCCCACTCGAACCTCGGCCATTGAGCTAGATCACCGAGCTCTAAGATCAGCCCCACGCTCAAATATAAGCTCGGCGGCAGATTTTTATTCTCGAAAAATGATAATAATTGATGCCCAGCATCGAGGAGTGGGAGGAGCTCGAGGAGGAAGCCAGGGAGATGAGGAGGAGGGAAGCTGATTGGGACTTCATAGAATCGCAACCCCCAAGGTTGAGGGCAGCCCTGAAGTTCTACGTGGAGACGGGGGACCTTTACGTAGCATCCAGAATAGCCGATATGAGCATAGAGGAGTTCAACGATCTCAGGAAGAGGGCGAGGATTCCGAATGTCTGCTGAGGCCTTCGCTATAGCCGATACTTGCTTTCTAATAGATTGGGCATCTTGGAGGCAGAGGGACCTCTTATTCAAGCTCTTCAAGACAGTTTTCGTCCCAGAATCTGTCATCAGGGAGATAAGGAGCGAGAGGACAGTTGAGTGGATCGCGAGTTCTCTAGCGTCCGGATCATTATCTCTCTTCACTGAGACCCCCGATATACTCTCTCTCGCTAGGGACTTAGTCGAGAGATCTAAGCTGTTCCCGATAAGGGGGATAGATCTCCCCGAGGCCATATGCTTAGCTGCCGGTAAGATGAGGAATTATACCGTGATAACTGAGAACAGGGGCGCACTGATGGCAGCCGATATCCTAGAGGAACTCTCGGGCGTGAGGGTCTGGAGGTCCCTCGAGTTAATAACTGAGGGGTTGAGGAGGGAGCTGATAAGAGGGGATCCCCTCAAGGTGTTCGAGGAATATGAGAGGGACACTGGGCACAGGTTCCCTAGGAGGGATCTGGAGGTGATGCTCCGTGAACTTAGAGGAGAAGATTGAGAGATGGAGGGAGCTCGAGGAGGAAGCCAGGGAGATGAGGAGGAGGGAAGCTGATTGGGACTTCATAGAATCGCAACCCCCAAGGTTGAGGGCAGCCCTGAAGTTCTACGTGGAGACGGGGGACATAAGATTGGCATCTAGGATAGCTGATATGAGTATAGAGGAGTTCAGGGAACTCCTTAGGTCAGCTAGAATTCCCGTAATTGTTTAATCCAATCAATTCTTTATTAGAACCATTATATGCCTCTAAATGTCTCGATTCCCTTTATGAGATTCCGAACCCCGGATTTTGATATCATAGCATCCCTGATGACGTAATTCCGTGAGGGCCTTCACTATTCTCAGATGTCAGGTAGGCGACTACGATTTAATAACTCTCCAGAGATCTCCTCGTTAAGTAAACTCTTACTTATTACGTTTAATTTCCAACTTAGAGAAAGGAGAGAAAAAAGACTAGTGATTTGGAAGAATTACGAGATTCACGATAACTTTATAAAGAACAGGTCGTGAATCCGAGCTAGGTCTATGGGTTAGGGAGGTAGAGTATGTCCATTACTCCCACTCCTAAGAGGAAGGCAGCTATATTCGGAGTCCCCCTCGCTTGGATCGCAGCTTTTGGTGCCTTAATTGGGGTCTTCTCGATAGTCCCCATGATTTTCTACATATTCGGTGGCGGGTTCATCTCCGCAGGTATGGTAATATTTTCACCCCTCGCCGGGATCATCATGGGACCTTGGGCCGGATATATCGCTGGGTTAATCGGTGGACTTATAGGGATGCTAATATCTCCTGCTAGTTATCCGTTGGGATTCATAGATGCGAATCTATCGGGCGCTTTTATCCCACTCTATTGGGGTTTAGTAAAAAAGAATTACTGGAAGTTCATGATACCCTGGTGGATCCTATGGATAATTGTCGCGCTCATATGGCCATATCACATCCCGGGTCCAGCAGGTGGCTACAAAGAGGCCCCTGAGCCGTACTACAGTCTTTCTTGGGCATGGACTTATATTGGATTCGCTCTATATTTAGCAACATTAAAGTTTTTAAACAACTGGATCTCAGAAAATTCAACAACTACTAAAAAAATAGCTGGCTTCATAATATACAATTTCATAGCAAACACAGCGTGGATGGTCCCGTGGAAGATAATATACTTCGCTTTACTCAAGTATCCACCTGAGACTGTCGTAGCTGACAACATTATCAGTTGGTGGGCGTATACATTACCGATGGTAGTAGCTACTACGATAATAGCTTACGCAGTCGTTGAGGCGATGAGGAAGAGTGGTATGTACAGACCCCCGGGAGGTGTCGTGTAATGAGTGAGAAGGTCAAGCCCGGTATCTGGTTCTGGGTCTTCTGGATAGGTCTTGTAGTACTAGCTTATGGTTTAGTTACATTCTCAACGGCTATAGCATCCCCTGAGGCCGCTGAGACCGCTGGTACCGCTGGTGTATATGGATCCTTAGCTGTCTTCATAATCGGGATCATAATGACGGTTATAGGCTACTTCAAGAAGAAGTAGAGACTACGCTACATAAGTACTACTAGGGGGTAGCTCATGCCGAAAGTACTCGAGATATCCGACTATTCTTTTTGGTATCCGGACGGTACACAGGCTTTAAAAGAAATAAACTTAGAAGTGGACGAAGGTGAGTTATTAACCGTAATGGGGAGAAATGGAGCGGGAAAGACCACTCTATGTCTTAGTATAGTTGGTATAATCCCTAACATATTCCCCGGGGAGATAAAAGGGAGAATTAATATAATGGGCAAGAATCCCATTGAGCATTATGTTTACGAGATAACTAAGGACATAGGTCTCGTACTACAGGACCCCGAGTCCCAGATATTTACTCACTCCGTTCTCTCAGAGGTAGTATTTGCTGCCGAGAACTTGGGTCTCCCTAGAGATGAGATTATAGAGAGAGCGAATTGGGCGTTGGAGATAGTTGATTTGAAGGGTTTTGAGAAAGCTCATCCTAGGAATTTATCCGGAGGCCAGAAGCAGAGGTTAGCGATAGCTGCTGCTTTAGTGACTAAACCGAAAATGCTCGTATTAGATGAACCCACATCTCAGCTAGATCCAGTGGGAACTAGAGAGGTCCTAGCTACGCTTAAAAAACTAAAGGAAGAGGAAGGGATGACTATTTTGATGACAGAGCATAAGACAGATGAAATCGCGGAAATTTCTGATAGAGTAGTAGTTCTGGAGGGAGGAAGGATAGTAGAGGAGGGAGAACCCGCTGAAGTACTGACAAATATCGAGCTACTCAGGAAATTAATGTTGAAACCGCCTGAGATAGGTGAGTTCTACTGGGAGCTTAAAGGGAGGGGTGTTCCAGTCGATAAATTACCCGTAACGTTAACAGAGGGAGAAGATGTTCTAAGGAAACTCTTTGAGGGAGGTATTATTATAGCTAAAGATTTTACTCCTAATGGGCGACAGAGGACATATGGAGATATCGTTATAGAAGTGAGAGATGTGAGTTTCGAATATAAGACGCAGCCTCCAGTTAAGGCATTAGATAACGTCTCATTCACGATAAGGGAGGGGGAGTTTGTGGGAATAATCGGCAAGAATGGTTCAGGTAAGACAACACTCATGAAGTGTCTAGTGGGTCTGCTAAAACCAGATAGCGGGAAAATATTATTTGAAGGAGAGGATATATCGAACTTCACAGCTAAGGAGAGAGCCAAGAGGATAGGACTCGTGCTACAAAACCCAGATACTCAATTATTCTCTCTATCGGTCTCTCAGGAGATAGAATTTGGACTGAGAAATATAGGGCTATCTCAAGAGGAGATAGTAAGGAGGAGAGATGAAGTATTGAAGCTAGTAGGCCTGGAACAATATAAAAACCTTCATCCTTTCCAGCTAAGCTTCGGTGACAGGAAGAAACTCGCAGTTGCATCTATAGTAGCAATGAACCCCAAAGTCCTAATCATGGATGAGCCTACGACAGGGCAGGATCATAGAGGCAGATATGAGATATGCGATTTAGCTAAGATGCTCAATAAGAGGGGGATAACAATCCTCATGGTAACTCATGATATGGATCTCGTCGCGAAGTATACTGAGAGAGTATTAGTGATGAACGAGGGACGGGTGATATTCGACGGCCCTACGAGAGAGGCTTTTAAGCGTATAGATATCCTGAGGCAAGCTGGTCTAATGCCACCGAGGATAACTTTACTAGCGCGATCAGCTTCAAATTGGGGAATTAGACAGGATATCCTCTCAGTAGAGGAATTTTTGTGCTCTTTAGAGAGTAGGGAGGTTGGTTTAACATGCCCATCTTAGCATATACTCCAGGAGACTCGATCATACATAAGCTGAATCCGATAACTAAGTTAATGATAATAGTATTAGTCTGGATAACATCCCTCGTTAGCTTCGATATGATGACATTCCTCGTACTCCTATCCTTACTACTGATATTCTGGATACTAGGGAGAATTTCACTAGGGGAGATGGTAACTATAATAAAGCTTCTCCTACTCATATTTCTGGTATTCACTATAATAAATGGTTTCATGTACTTCAGAGGGAAGACCCCGTTGTTTTACGTTCTAGGGTATCCCTTCACAGTAGAGGGGCTCTTATTCGGAATAACTCTCAGCTTGAAAGTTCTATGCATAGTTTCATCGATCCCAATCTTGACTAGGACTACCACGATATCAGATCTCATAGGTTCTTTCGCTAAAATGAGGATCCCGTATACTCTAACATTCATACTAGCTACTGCTATAAACTTCACGGATATGATAAGTGAGATATATCAGAACATAAAAGAATCTCAGCTCTTAAGAGGATATTCTATCGATGAGATGAACTTCTTAAAGAGGATCATAAAGGGCTACGCTCCTCTGTTCACCCCACTAATACTTTTAGTTCTGAAGAAGGCATCCACTATGGATCTAGCTATAGAGGCTAGAGCTTTCGGGGCATCTAAAAGGAGAACGTATATAAGTGAACCAAAATTCACGATTTACGATATAGTATTTATAGGTATTGTGGCAGCAGTGTCAATAACTCTACTAGTGCTCAATATAATATATGGAAAGATAATGCTCATCCTCCCAACATGAGGAGTGTTGAGAATTATGAAAGCGATCGTGTACGCAGGCCCCTCGAAATTATCTGTTGAAGATATCCCAGTGCCCGAGCCTAAACCAGGTCAAGTGTTAGTCAGATTAAAATCGGCTGGAATATGCGGTTCTGACGTTAATTACATAAAAGGAGAGTTCCAATACCCGAAAATTCCCATAATTCCTGGTCATGAGGGAGCTGGTGTAGTGGAGATCGCTGAAGATAGTAGCGAGCTCAGGGAGGGGGATAGGGTCGTGATAAATTACGTCTCCTCCTGTGGGGAGTGTGAGTACTGTAAGATCAAGAGAGATAACTTATGTAACAATGTAGAACTTATAGGATTTGATAGAGATGGTACGTGGGCTGAATACATAATAGTTTCTGAAAAAAGTTTAATGAAACTCCCAGATAATATCTCTTTTGAGGAAGGGGCCATAAGTGGATGCGCGCTAGTCACCCCTTTCCATGCTATCAAGATATCAAGACTATCGCCGGGGGAATCCGTAGCTATAATCGGTCTAGGAGGTGTGGGTATCAATGCAGTACCGATAGCGAGGATGATGGGAGCGAGCAAGATAATAGGGGTAGATATACATTCTCCTAAGCTTGAAGTAGCTAGGAAATATGGAGCGGATCTAGTTGTAAATCCGCTGGAGACGGATCCTGTTGAGGTAGTGAAGGAGGAGACGGGGGGTGTAGATGTCTCATTTGAGTTCGTAGGAAGCATAAATACTATTTTACAAGCACTTAAGATCACGAAAAAAGGAGGAAGAGTTGTTTTAGTTGGACTCACCAGGAGCTCCCTAACATTACCATTACCCGATTTACTGTTTAATGAGAAAGCAATCATCACATCTATCGATCACACTAGGGAAGATCTGAAGGAGTTACTTGGACTTATGGAGAGAAGAGCTTTGAATTTTCAGAATTCAATAAGTGGAATAGTAGATATTGCACAAGTGCCTAAGATCATCGATGAGATGGTTTCTGGGAGATATAGTGGACTCAGAACAGTTATAAGATTTTAATTTTCCATTCCTCAATGCCTCGGCCAGCCGCATATATCGTTGGCGCATATTATGCCTGAGATTACCGCAGCCTCCACTCCCCCTCCTGGGAAAGTCGATGCCCCCACTAAATAGAGGCCCCTTATCGGCGTCTTGAAGTAGGGCCTCTTGACGCCTATGGATTGATCGAAGGCATATATAGCGCCCTCAGGCATCGAGGTGTACCTCTCGAATGTCTTGGGAGTGGCTTCATCTTGCACAACTATCTTTTCCCTTATACCGGGGATTATCCTATCTGCTTCACTTATCAGAGTTTCGGCAATCTCCTTCTTCATCCTCAGGTACTCATCGGTCCCCCTCTCGGGGAAATCCCTATAGTTGGCTGGAGCTATTATTGTGACGCTGGCCTTACCGGGTGGAGCTAAGCTCCTGTCAGCGTTAGAGTTTATGACGATATCGCAACTCCCGTCCAAGTTCTTTATCAGCGTCGGGTAGCTGGATAGATCCATATCGACGCCCAGGAAGACCATGAAGCACGATGGGGACATCTTGAGTCCCCTTATGTAATCAACGAACTCCCTCCTCAAGTGCTCCTCCCCGACCAACTCGAGGAAGGTGGTCTTGGCGTTCGCGTTCGAAACTATTATCGGGGCTCTGATCGAATTACCGCCTGCAATCACTCCAATAGCTCTACCATCCCTCACCACTATCTTATCGACTCTCTTATTGACCAGTACTTGGCCTCCATGCTCCCTTATGAATTCAGCCAAGGCCTCGGCGAAAGCACCCGCTCCTCCCTTAGGGAAGAAGCCACCGTGGATGTAGTAGGAGACGCAGGCTGTTAAAGCGCTACTAGCTGGAGCTCTATCCGGGGATGTCCCAACGTAACCTATGAGGGCGCTTAAGAGTTCCTTCAGCCCCTCATCCCTGAAGTACTCATCGAGCTTCTCCTTGAAGCTCTTCCCCATCCAATCGTAGAAGTGAGGATGCTCCCTGGGGTAATCGAGGAGCTTCCTCTCCCCAAAGACTTTCACTATCAACTCAGCCGGTAGGGGGACCCCGTATACATCAGCTTCCCTGTAGCACTCCTCATAAGCCCTCTCAGCTTCGTAGAAGAACCTCTCTATGTTCTCCCTCTCACCTGGGAACATCTCAGATAGGGCAGCGATGAACTCCTCCAAGCTATCAGCCCTTATGGCCTTCCCCCTGAATATGAACATCCTGGAGTTCTTCACGAACAAATCATCCTTTTTGAGACCTAATTCTCTGAGAAGATACGTTATAGGTCCTTTCTCCCATAGACCGCTCACATCCTCTACTCCTGAATTGAAAACGAAGCCCCTCCTCCTGAAGGAGGAGCAGTAGCCACCCACTTGATAGTGCTGCTCCAAAACCAATACTCTGTAGCCCCTCTTGGAGAGGAGGGCCCCGCATGTGAGGCCTCCTATGCCCGAGCCGACTATTATCACATCGTAATCCCCGCCCCCAGCTCTCACTTCCCAATCGTACTTCCTGAACTCGGACACAGCTCTCATGGCTGGGAGCTTCACGGGGAGGATGGATGAGAGGAATATGCCTAAAGCTATCAGGGAGTTGGAGAGTATAAGAGTGAGGGGGAAGCTCAGGAGCAAGAATATGAGGGAGTTCAATGCGAAGATGAAGGCCCAGGAAGCCGTTATAATGTTATTTATCATTATGAAGGATTCATCTTTCCAGTAAACCTCGGGATAATCCCTCATAGAGACTTGCAATGTGTAAGGCCTCCTGAGGGTTATGGATAATGCTGCCATTAGGAAGAGGGTCAAGTAGCCCAGGAAACCGCTCTCATCCAAGAAGATGCTGAGGCCGAACGCGAAAGTGGCGAGAGAAGCTAGGGAGAAGTATAAGAAGGAAACGAGATCCATTATGTTGAAACTGCGCTTAAAGATCTGAGGTATCAGGAGGATCGAGGATATCGCTAGTGGAATTATGATCCCTAAGTAGCTCCCGATCCCGCAGAGTGTCCAGTAGAGGATCCATGGTATGAAGGAAATTAAGATGTAGAGCATGCCTTTCATAAGCCTCCCAGGGGCTCAGAATATATAAACTTTCCCTCGAACACTCTCGAGATGACCCTTAAACTTTTCCATCAGCTGCTTATGTTCGGGAAGGCTCTGTGGAAAAGGTTAAATAGGAGCCTTGAGCTATTATATGGATTTTAGAGTATATGCCTCGATGAAAAGAGGATTGAAAGTAAGCCTCTCCACCTCTCTCATCAGATCTTCCTCATTTTCAGGCAACTTACCTCACTGCAGGTCATTGGAGGGACCTTATTTATCTTTTTTTGGATACGCTCGAGCGGAGTTCGTTCGGATAAATGTATTGGCTCTCTGTCCTCAGAATTCATTATTGAGGATATGATTTTACCAGAAAATTGAGGTTTTGCGAGAACTCTCAGCGGCTCATCGCGGATTTCAAGTTCCCCCTATAGCAGCATAGTGTGGATCTGAGTTCACAACAGTTGCTTAGATTCCCCTCTTATAGCTTCCATTACATCTCCTGCAGCTTCACCTAGAATGACAAAAGCAGACCTTATGAATTCATCAATTTTTACTATTCTCGATATTATTATACTTCAATATGATAGATATCTCGCCCTTCGAAAAAGAACATGAAATCCCCTGTTTCTGCTTATACTGCATGGATATCATCAAGAGAAATGTGAGATCCCAGATCCCGAGAGATCTCTGAACTACCTCTACTCTCATCTCAGTGTATATCTTCTTATCAGAGCCCCTGAGAGAGCGCTATTTCTCTAGGACCAAGCCATATTTCTCGAGCCTTTCAAAGTGCTTATAGTTTCTAGTGAGTAGCTTCATCTTCTTGGCTATAGCTGTAGCACCTATTATGAGATCCACATCGCTCACGATCTCCCCTTTTGACCTCAACTTCTCATAGAGCTCACAGTACTTCAATATTACGCTATTATCTAATCCTATTATATCAAAGGATTCCTCCAAAAGCTTCTTCGCCTCTTCTCTCTCCTCCTCGGGAATCCCTCTGAGGTACTCCAAAGCTGTAAGCACTGATATGGCATCGCCCAGTCTTCTTCCCTCTCTCAGGGAATCTATTAGAGCATCTGTGTCAACGAGAATCAAGGGAGAACTCCCTCCTGAATTTCCTATGAGATTCTTCTATCTCATCCAGATGCTTCAGAGTGAGCTCTCTCAATTTTCTGAAGGATTCCTCCCTCTTCACCCTAATGACTTCATCGATAAGATCGTTTAGAAAGTCGCTCCACTCCCTCTCACCCTTAAACTTCTCAAGCCTCTCCTTTACCTCTCTCTTCACGGGTATTGTGGTATATGTCATCATGTAATTTTTTGTTAATCGTTATATAACCATTACGGGCTCGCCACATCTTTGAAGGTAAATATCTACAAAAATCATAGTGTGATCATAGAAGAAATTAGTGATGGGGATTGATAATAGAATACTTCAGGGATTTCTTGACTGGAGAAATCTCTTATTTTAATAGTTGACCTCGAGCTCTAGATGCATAGTAGTTATCTCCTGGTGATGCGGTTGGTATGCCGGGAGGTCTCATGTACTAAACGGACTACTATTAAAAGTGTTGATCACTGAACCAGTCGACTCCCTGATCTAATTCCTTAGCTTCGCATCACAGCTCTAGTATATTCATAAAAAATTCAGTCTAGAGTGCTCCTATTGAACACCCTAGCCGATAGGAGCGTGAATATCGATGTGAGCAGCAGGAGAGCTGAGAGGCTCAGATATATGGGGAGCGAGGAGATCCCCGTCATGAAATATCTGGTTAAATCGACTGAGTAAGTCAGCGGGTTTATGTAGAATATGGGCTTCACCACATCAGGTAGGTTGTTTATCGGGTAGAATGCACCGCTCAGGAATATCAGCGGGAATATCAGGACATTCACTATGAGCTGGAATCCCTCAGGGCTCCTCATCTTCGAGGCTATAGCTATTCCCAAGCTGTTGAACATCAGCGAAGTTATGAAGCATATCGCGATAGCGAATGGGAGGCCCTCTATCCTGAGGGATGGTACTATGACGTACATCAAAGCTATTATCAGTAGAGACTGAAGGGCGGATGTTATGGAATCCCCCAAGGCCCTCCCGATTATAGCGTAAGTCCTGGAAGCTGGTGCAACTAGCACTTCCTTGAGGAAACCGAACTCCTTGTCAAATATCACCGAGATGCCCCCTATGAAGCTGGAGGAGAAAGCAGTCATTACAGCTATCCCGGGAGCTAAGAAGGCGAGGTAATCCACCCCTATCGCCGCGGACATCCCCCTCATGGAGGCGCTGAATCCCATCCCCAGGAAGAGGAAGAACATGAGGGGATTTATTATGGTCCCTAAGACCCTGGATCTAGCCCTGAAATATCTCTTCAGCTGTCTGTACAGCATAGCGTAGACTATATTCCTCTCGTTCATCTTAATCACCTCACCCTGTGCCTCATCCTCACGCTCTCCCTCCAATCCGCTTCCTCATCCCTTATCTCCCTCCCGGTGTAATGGAGGAAGACATCGCTCAGAGAGGGCTGAGTGTACTTTATCTCCTCTATCCTTATCCCCATCCTATTAGCTACTTCGAAGACGCTGGGTATGACCCTAGATGCATTATTGACGCTAAGAGCGAGCACCCCATCTAGCTCCCTGTACCTCAAAACCATGCCATCTTCCTGAAGCTCCTCGACGAGTCTCATCAAGCTGCCCTTGTCCCGAGCTCTCACGTAAATTACATCTCCTCCTATCCCCTGCTTCAGCTCATCGGGGCTCCCAATAGCCACTATCCTTCCGTGATCTATTATAGCTACTCTATCGCAGAGCCTCTCAGCTTCCTCTATGTAGTGAGTCGTCAGGAAAACGGTGACCCCGGCTTCATTCCTCAGCCTCTCCACGTACTCCCATATCTTCGCTCTAGTCTGCGGATCCAATCCTATCGTCGGCTCATCCAGGAAGAGTATTTCGGGCTCATGCATCAAGCCCCTGGCTATCTCAAGCCTCCTTATCATGCCCCCGCTGTAGTTCTTCACCTCTACGTCCTTGAACTTCGTCAGCTCAGCGAACTCCAGGCTCTCCTCTATCCTCCTCTTCAGCTCCTCACCCCTCAGCCCGTATATCAGGCCGTGTATGTAGAGGTTCTCCCAACCCGTGAGGTTCCTGTCGACAGATGGATCTTGGAAAACTATCCCTATCCTCTCCCTGACCTTCACCGGCTCTTCGACAACATTATAGCCAGCCACGTAAGCTTCCCCGCTAGTAGGCCTCATCAAAGTCACCAGTATGTTTATAGTGGTCGTTTTCCCAGCTCCATTCGGTCCGAGAAATCCGAAGATTTCCCCTTTCCTAACATCGAAGCTTATCCCATCCACAGCCCTCAGGTCACCGAACTTCTTAACTAGATCCCTGACTGAGATAGCTCTCATCTAACATCACCCAATATCCTGCTCAGATCCTGGATCAGCCTCCAGAAGGCCCTTCTCACCTCATCCCTCTGCTCCTCCGTCATCCTCCCGTACTTGGAGGCCAGCTCCTCGAGGAGGGGGAAAATATCGTGGGGCACCATCTTTTTCAATATCTTAATTCTATCGGCCCTTTCCATGAAGCATCTTATCCTGTCCTCATTTTCCTTTAAGTATTTTACCCCCTCCTCCGTTATGCTGTAGACGGTCCTCCTCCCCTCCCTGCCGGATCTCACTAAACCCTCGCTCTCCAGGGAACGGAGGGTAGGATAAACTACCCCCGGGCTAGGCGGATGACCTAGCGTATCCCCTATCCTCCTCATGATCTCATACCCGTGGAGGGGCTCCTCCCTTATCGCGTCCAGCACTAGGAGCCTGAAGAGGCCCTTCACAGGAGGCCCGTGGAACATATATCTATCGATACATCTAGAGATATATTTTATATAAAAACTTTTTGCACTTGGAGGCTTCGAGCTTGAAGCGCCCTTCAGATGGTTTTAAGGGACTTGAGGAGGGTAACTTTAACGACTGGATAGGATTTCCAGCCCTCTTCAATCGTACACTCCTTGAAAAAGTTTCCCTCATTCCTCAATATCTTCATCAATTCCGATGAGGTTATGGAGTGCATTCTCACGATACCATAAGCTATCAGGCCTGCCGTAAAGCCATAACCTAACTCAGTGAGCTTCCCCCTCAGAAGCTCCTTCGGGGCCTCCCCCCAGAGATCGTATATAAGCGCTTTCCTCCCGGGTCTCAGGACCCTGTATATTTCATTGAGCACATTGACAGGGTTCCTCCAGTGATGGAGGGATCCTGTGCTCACCACGAGATCGAATGAATCATCCTCGAAGGGCATTTTATTCGCATCTCCCACTAGAAACTTCACATTCTTCCCCTCAGCGTTCTTCCTAGCTATCCTTATCATATCCTCCGATACGTCAATGCCTATCACCTCAGACCCCGGAAGCGACTCCGATATCCGGAGGGGCAAGTAACCCGGCCCTGTGCCCACGTCCAGTATCCTGCCTCCGCTCACCTCCTCAGCTACGTCGAGCGCTACATCCTTGTAAAATGCCTGCATTATCCTGCTCTTAGCGAGGAATGAGTAGAATCTGGTCCCGGGGAAAGGTATCCCCTCTGGCAGCATCTTGATCTACCTTAAAAATTGACTAGTGGTCCTTGAAGCTACTAAGGGTTCTCGCACTTGTAGAGCTTCGAGACTTTCGAGAGGTACCTCGAGATCTTAACGGCATCCTCAGGTATGTCCCTTATCTCCCCATCCACTACAACCATATGCCTCCTCTTTGGCGGATTTCTGACTATCCTGCAAACTTCCTCAACCAAATGATGGAGTTGGACGCAGTGGAGGGAACCGTCAACTGTGAGCACAGCTATCTCATCATAATCGCCTCTAGCTAGGATTCCAGCGAGCTTAAATCCTATCATATTAGCGTGTTCCTCCTCGAGACAGCAACTCAGTTTCGCATAATCGTCAAATCCCCGTAATAGATCTTCATTGAGGCAGGAGCCGTATAGGAGGATCTTCCTGAAGCCCCTTAGGTAGCTGGACCTGACGCTCGTATCCATGAGCCGCATAAGGGAAGTAGAGGCCTGAAGTTAAATCCCTTTAGAGTATGGAATAGGTTTAAGGAGCTCAAGAGATTATTCAACAGAAGGGGATCGATTTCTACGGGAAGCTCTCCTATCATAAGCTGAAGAGCTTTAATTGGAACTATCTATCAGTTATTATGTCCACTAACTCTTTATTCTCGCACACGCATTAGAATTAGATATCACAATTCCTCATCCTTGGAAGAGCAGCGAGCTCTACCTAGAGGTTGAGGGACCTGAGGTAGAGAGGGAGCTCATCGGAGTCCAGTTCATTGAGGTCGGTGCAAGTGAGCCTAAGTCCCAGCCGATAAGGTAATGGTTCTTGTGAAGGTGGGCTTTAAGCCAGTGAGGCAAAGGGGAAGCCATATAATACTAAAGCACGATGATGGAAGAGTAACTGTCATTCCAGTTCACAGAGGCGAGGAAATAGGGAGAGGTCTGCTCTCCAAAATAATTAAGGATGCGGGGTTAACAAAAGAGGAGTTTCTCAGGCTATTACAAGAAATATAACTGCTAAAGGTGACCTATGCTAGCAGTATGGATACACTAATGTTTGGGGTAACGCATGTCATTTGACCTCATTTTATCTTTGTACATCGGACCCCAAGAAGATGAATCTAATATTAATGAAATCGAGCCTTTGATATCGAATTGATATTAGGGACACTTCTCCGATTATACTGGCCTGCCACATTCCCATCTTTATGAGATTGGGAAGCCTAATGCCATATGTGGAGGGATCGAATAGTAGTAGATCCCAATATAATGGCTGGGAAGCCCGTGATAAGAGGAACTAGAATTCCTGTTGATGTCATACTAAGGAGGCTTGCGGAAGGAGCGAGTATAAAGGACATACTTGAAGATTACCCAAACTTAAAGGAGGAGGACATAAGAGCGGCTTTGATCTATGCTGCTGAACTGTTGATGCATCCTTAAAAGCAGGAGCGTCTCATTCCAGATAACCGAAGCCCCTCTCGGACATCCTCATCACAAACTCAAAATAATACCCCCTATGAAAAGGGCTATCTCGTACCTGAAGTGAATTCAGTGGGGTTGCGATAGAGCTGGAGGCATCGAAACCCCTGAAAAATCGAAGCTCTCGTGAGCTTCATATCAGGATACCTGTTAGGGTCGTCACGAGAGGTACGGCGATATTATCATCGAGCCAAGGCTGGTACTCCGCGAGAGTAGCTACAGCGGATAGGAGCAGGCCCTCAGCTCCGTACAGATAGTACCCCATGATCGAGCATACTATGAACATCGCTATACTCCCAGATACGTGTTTCCCCCTCTCCTTCAATATCCTAGATCTGACCAATCCAGTTACGGAGTCTCCCACAGCCATGAATAGCATCGATAAACCGGCTAAGATCCTATCGAAATCCCAGAGGAGTAGGGATAGGGCGGCGAAGCTCACTGTATAATAGACCTCACCGTAGTTCTCCTTCAATTGGAACCAGCTCATCTCCCTTTTCTTCAAGTGAGGTATGAGGAGCATTAGAGTGAAGAAGAGGGCGAATGAGAAGAAGATATAGGGCTCAGTGAATAAGTACATATAACTGATGACAGCCGGTACTGAGGAGAGGTGTATTATCTTCCTGTTCACCCAGGGGTTGCTGAACCTCTTGGTCAGTATGACGGTCAGGATTATTATGACGAAGAGGAGTAGAGCTAGCGCTAGGTCGAATATTACATCCATAGGAACACCTCCGCTCCCCCTCAGGAAAAAATAAAAGCTTTCCGGGATGACTCTGATAGGTAGTGTGCACTTCGCACTTAGGATCTCTCATGAATAGATCTTGGAGTTATCTCAGCCCGTTCGACCCCTGAAGCCATTCTCAGCCCTTTACTCGCATCGGGGATTGAAAGAAGATTAAAAGGGAATAGCTGCATATAGTGAACGATCATCGATTGGAAAAAGATATTCTACTTCAATCTCCTCGATTTACGAAGGCAAAAAGCTTTTATATTTCCTGCCTCTCTGTACGTAGGTGTACGTGCATGTCCGTGAACTTCACCGTGAGGATCCCCAAGAGACTCGCTGAGAGGATGAGGGAGCACAGCGAGATCAACTGGAGCGAGGTCGTCAGGAGGAGCATTGAGGAGTATTTGAGGATGTTAGAGGGGATCAAATATAGGGAGCATAGCGAGGAGCTCATCGAGAGGCTCGGGGTCTCGAAGGATGATCTGAGGCCGATGTCTGCTGATGAAGAGATGAGGATGTACGAATTGATGAGGGAGAGAGAGTGGAAAAGGTTAAGCTCTATGACACAAGCGCAGTAATTGAGTTAGTGCTCCACAGAGGATATAAAACTTTGATAGGGGCTATCTCAATCATAACCGCCGTCGAGTGGCCTCCATCCTTGCTCTACGTTCCCGAAGTACTGTATCCCACTAAAGAGGACTATAAGACAGCTATCAATTGGCAGATGAAGTTGCGTGAGATAGGGAACCCTCTACCAGCTGCTGATCTCGTTATAGCTGCTACTGCGCTCAATAATGACATGACACTCGTGACCCTCGACAGTCACTTTCAGATCATCGGAGAGATAGAGCCTAAGCTGAGATTAGAGATTCTTCAGTCCTGATTGGTCGATGGGGATTTACGGAGGAGCTAAACGTTCAGGGGCCTTGAGATCGCTCCATCCCTGAACTTCTTTCAAAGAGACCATTGAGCTCCAAATAAATTCTGGAGAACGACTAAGATATTCAGAACATGAGTATAGTCCACTCCACGAGCTTCCCCGTCACGGGATCCACCCTGAGCCCCAGTACCTCTAGCGTCGTTACTCCTATCAACACCTTATCTACGATATCAGATACTAGGACGGGCACGATCTCGCTTCTACCCTCTATCTCTATGAACGCTCTCGACCTATCTTGCTCTATCCTCCCAGCAGCGGTCTCGACGTAAGTCTTACCAGTCACTTGCAGATCTAATTCCGATGCCAAGCTCCTCGGGATTACGGTGAGAGTTGCTCCAGTGTCGACTAGAGCATCAGTATCCACGTACTTAGTTCCATCGGGTCTGCCTATCCTCACCTTAACCCATATATGGCCCATACGCTATCTCATGCGGTTCCCCCTAAAAAACTTGAGTCAGTGGAGTTAGTCCTCAGGAGAATTCCACATCAGCTGGAGGCTCTGCTGGAAAGGGCATGTCTGCACCACTACCCTCATCCCTTCATTGGGCATGAAATCCTAGGCGATTGAATTTTTATGCTTCCCCTTCCTCTCCCCCTTATGAGGAATTCTCTCATCCTAATCCCCATAATGCTGCTCATCGTAGCCTCAGCTCTCTATCTGAACGATATGATCTCATCGGCTAAGAGGATAAGCGTGAACGTTGAGAGGATGGAGATAGCAGGAGCCAGCTTCGAAAAAGTCACAATAAATGTTACTCTTTGCATGGAGAACCCCTCCAGCTACTATTACTCGGCCGAGGAAATGAGGTATGGGATATACGTTGAGGATGCGAAAGTAGGGAACGGGAGCTTGAATAAGATAGCAATTCCTCCCAAATCGAGGGTATGCGAGAGCGGTCTCATGGATCTCTACTACTCTGGCCTCGGGAAAGCGCTTGCAAATCTCCTCTCCGAGGGGAAGGTCGATTTGAACGTCAACGGGACTATGAAAGTCAATGTCATCTTCATACCAGTCGAAGTGAAGTTCTCGGAGAGGAAGACGATAAAGCTCTAGCTAATATGGGCTGAGGCCAGAGTCTCCGGTTAGGGGATTACTCAACATTTATTCAATTGAGTTCCTATTGTTCTAAGAGCAATAAGGATTCCGGCATATTCCGGAATATTCCGGAATGCCATAGAGGGGGTTCGAGACATGCAACTCCACAGAACGCTCGCATGAGCACCATCAATTTTTAGGATCTCTTCAGCTCACTCTTACATGATGGACGCGGCCTATATTGTCTAACAAAGAGGCCGATGAAGCTACTCTCAACGCTCCTGGCTGTCGGAGAGGAGCTGAGAGGACAGCATTTATGGATGAACAGTAGGCTCTTATCCTCGATAGGCCCTCCCAAGGAGCTCACGCCCTCACGTAGATAACATCTATCTCCTCCATCTCGACGTCCCCGTCCCCGTTGAGGTCCCTCCACCTTATTACAGCTGAGGTGAAGTGAAGCCCTTTAGAGAGCCACATTATCGCAGCCTTGGTCCCGAACCTGTGCACCCCCATGAGGTAAATCCTCCCCTCCCTGAAGGTCAGGAGGGCATAATCCAACTTCCCCCATACGCTCCTGTAAACGCTCCGATTTATCCTGAGCTCATCCCTCCCGAAGTTGGCCTCGTAGATCCTGCTCCTCGGGTTGGCGAGGGGCCCACCCACTATTATCCTGCAATCCTCCCCCACCTCGGCTCCCGGCTGCGCTTCCCTAAGCGACCTCTCATCCACTTCAGATGCCACGCAGTAAGCTGGATTCGATGATAGGAGCAGCTTCATGAGACCCCTCCTCATCACACCCTCAGCTGGCTTTCCAATTATGGAGTAGCCGGTCCCATCATCCCCCCAGGGGGCCTCAGCCTAGTGGAAGAAGCCCGATATCCTGGGAGCCTCTACCTCCAAGAAAAGGCTCCATAGGCGGGCCTGCTCACCGTAATCCACCTCAGATTTAATTTTCCAATCCCATGGTCTCTCATGAGCATTTTTTATGCTTCTATAACCGATCTCCGTGAATATTATCGGCTTCCCGTATTTGAGGAGGGGCTCTATGCGCTCTGCGTGAATCCTGTCCCAGTCCCCCACTGGATAGTAAGCATCTATCCCTATGAAATCGAGCAGGTCCCAGAAGGAAGTCTCCTCAGACCCCCAGTTGGCCGAGTAACCGAGGATTCCGCTGTAATTCCTCCTTATCTCCTTCACGAGTTCTCTGAATTCCTCCCTCTTATCTATGGAGCAGAGCTCAGCCCCTAAGATGAAGCCGTCAGCTCCAAGCCTGGAGTAGCGGATGAGGTAAGATTTGTAGCTCTCGAGCCAGGAGCCCATATCCTCTGGCATCACATCCCCTCCCCATCCAGAGTCGAGGTAGATAGCTACCCTCAGGAGGACCTTGAACCCCATTTCCCTCGCCTTAGAGATAGCGAGCCTTATCTCGTCATCCTCCGGCGTGTACTCGAACCTCCTGACGTAACTCGAATTAGGGGAATCCATTTTGAGGTATACGGTCAGGAGGACGCTATCGAACCCTATCTCCCTCAGCTTCCGGAGGGTGGACTCGAGCCAATCATAATCGAATCCCCAGAGGGCGATATTAGCCCCTCTGAAGGAGAGATCAGAAGCCTGGGAGGGGGCGTGGAGCTGCAGGATGAGTATGAGCATTATGGCTTTAAGCAACTCATCACCTCGACTCAAGGCAATGGGAATTAAAAAGGCTGATACTCTATACTGAGAGGATTGGGGAATCTGCGGATTTCAACGCAATCAATTCTTATAAAAGGCGATGAGGGACTTCGCCTATGGATTTGCTCTCATTCATAGCGGAGGTGGAAGCGATAACGGTGTCCGGAGCCCTCTCCCCTGGGCCCCTAACGGTGTCAGCAGCTGGCCTAGGGATCAGGAGCGGGAAGAGAGCTGGGCTCCTGATATCCTTAGGTCACATGGCCTTCGAGCTCCCCCTAGTCCTCCTCATATCAGCTGGCCTCTCCATAGCTCAGAGCTTCAAACAGCTCCTCTCCATCATAGGGGGAGCTTTCCTCCTCTACTTCGCCCTCACTCAGATCAGATCTTTGGGGAAGGTCAGAATAGATGCCTCCGAGAGAAATGGGAATGCTTTCGTCGCGGGCATCTTACTAACTGCGCTCAACCCATACTTCATAATCTGGTGGCTCACCGTAGGGGCTAAGCTAGTCATGGACTCCATGCAGTTCCCACTGGGGGTGATGCTCATGTACGCCCTTCACGTCTGGATGGATTTCGCATGGCTCACTTTCGTAGCTTACGCTTTTTACAAGGGTAGCAGGTTGAACGAGTCCCTCCTCAAAGCGATAATGGGTATCCTGAGCCTCATCCTGATCTTCTTCGGGCTGGAGTTCATATATAATGCATTCAGGTAAATTGCAATTTAATCAGGAGTTTCCCTTTATTGAATGAGTCGAATTCAGTTATTAAATAGTACCTCCGCCTCTCAGGATAATTCTGGAACTTCAAATTTAAAAAGATTTTAAGTGAGAGAGTTACGAATGAAATGCTCGGACAATAGCTTCGAATTGACTGAACATGCCAAAAATAGGCTTAAAGAAAGAGTTATAGATGAAAAAGAAGTAGAGGAAACGCTCAACAATCCAGTGATGACGTATTTTGATATACTCACCGGATATAGTGTGTGCATAGGTCCGAGAAAGAAAGCTGGACACTGGCTCATCGTAGTATATGAGAAACGCGATGAGCTGAAAAGAGTTATAAGTGTTCTGGATACCAGCAATATTGAGAAGATAGTGTCCGCAATAGGGAGGTGAGAGGAAGATGGATAAGGGTGAGATGAAGGTGCGATTCGATCCGGAGGCGGACATACTCTACATACTCATCAAGGAAGGTCCCCTGAAGGATACTGTAGAGATAGCGGAGGATCTCTTCATCGAGATAGCGGAGGACGGCTCCATAGCTGGTCTGGAGGTCTGGAGAGCGAGAGAAAATGTACTGAAGAGCTTGCTAGAGCACATAAAAGTCATGATTCAGGAGGCTTGAAATCCCTTTTTATTCGATCTTCAAGCTTTTACTCCATCCTCGCCGCTCATCAACAGTCCTCAAGCACAGTCAAGCTAATAGCCCCAGCTGGAATCCCCAGACCTAGGTGGGAAATTGGAGCGGAGGATGGTGAAGTTGAGCAAGCTCCTCTCATACATACTGAGGCACAACCCCTCTTACATAGGGATCTCCTTAGATGAGAAGGGATTCTCCAGCGTCACCCTCGAGGAAATTGCCAGGAGGATCGCTGAGAAGAGGGGATACGAGTGGGTCAGGCCGGAGCACATACTCAGAGTGGTCGAGGCCGATGAGAAGGGCAGGTTCGAGGTGAGGGATGGGAGGATAAGGGCAGCTTACGGTCACAGCATCGATGTCGAGGCGGGAGTACCTGTAAGGGACGTGGCTACTCTATACCACGGTACCACTCTGAGGGCCTGGAGGAGGATAAGGGAGGAGGGAATAAGGTCCGGGAAGAGGAAGTACGTGCACCTCTCCCCATCGGTTGAGGATGCTTTTATCGTAGCTAGGAGGCATGGTGAAGATGTCGTCGTGCTCGAAGTTGATGCTAGAGCCATGATAAACGATGGATTCGAGATAAGGAAAGCTGGAAAGGTGTATCTCGTGAGAGAAGTGCCTCCAAATTATATAATCGGCCTGAAGGTTGAGGAGAGGGCTCGGGAAGCTGAGTCGGAGCATATTCAATACTCTAACTCATGGGAGGACTGTAGCCAGAGAGCAGTTTGGTTCCCGAGAGCTAGGAGTACATGATAGCTAAGCCTATGGCATCCCCCAGCCAGTGGCTCAGCATCAGGGGTAAGAGCCTCCTAGTCCTGACGTAGAGGTAACCGGCCACAGCTCCCACCAGGACTGAGAAAGGAAGGAAGGGGGATGCGTGCCAGAGGCCGAAGAGTGTAGCCTGAAGGAGTATGGCCCAAACCCTTCCTTTCATCAGTATCTCGAATCTAGTGAGCAAGTATCCCCTCCAAACGAGTTCCTCACAGATCCCCGCTGTTAAGGGTACGACGAGCAAGCTGTACGTAGCTAGAGCGCGGGGGATCCTCTTGAAGAGATTCGCAACCTGCTCCCAAGTCCCGGGGCCGGAGATCAATTCAGCTACGATGGGCTCGATCACCTGAAATATCAGTATGGAGAAGCCGAGCATCAGAACTGTTAGAAGGACTGTGAACAGGGGCTTATCCCTAAAAGGTCCTATGATATCTTTAAGATCCTCTCCCTCCGCCTTGAGGAACTTCAGCGCGACCCCCGCGAGCAGCAAATGGTAGAGGGGCCAGAGGAAGTAGCCGTACAAGTATATGTAGTAGACCGGATCCCTAATGAACTCCGGCAGGGAGACGGCTGAGATAACTATTATAGGGGTGATCAGAGCGTTCAGTACTAGGGGCAGGATGCTTAGAATAGAGGTGTGGTAAAGGAGAGCTCTCCTTCGAGCTCCCATAGGATATCTCGTGTTCGAGGTATTTATAAAATTTTAGGATATAGTGATCAGCCCGCGGGTATCGCGGATCATAAGTTAGGCTCCCTGTGCAGGGGGCCTTCTGAGGCGCTGCGAGGGCTCCTGCCACGAGGGCAGCTCCCTGAGTTATCATTCAATCAGGGTAACAATTCTGCTACCTGATATAATCTTTAGAACTCGTTGAGCGTTTCGAGTAGTAAGGAAAGCTAACAATTTCAAAAAATATGGTATAGTTTAGCATATACATGCGTCAGAAACTTTAGAGAATTAAACGAAATATGGGTCATATATGAATCAAAGATCCGTGTATTTGGATCGCATAGGAAGAGAAGCTTTCGGCGGAACTTCTAGGAGCTTATCCCAAATGAAAGAACATTATTATCCAAAAGAATTTTTGAGCTAAAAGAACCTTTCAATCCTCTTTTCATCGAGACAGCGGGGGAAACCCCGCGGCAGGTAAGTGGGAAACGAGCTTTCAATCCTCTTTTCATCGAGACTTTGGCTTTGAGAGCGTTAGCTATTGCCCACACAACTATCTTTCAATCCTCTTTTCATCGAGACCACGGGAACAATGAGGGGAAAGGCGAACCTTGACAAAACTTTCAATCCTCTTTTCATCGAGACTAAAAGTTTTCTCAGGATGGGCAATAATTAAAGGTTACTTTCAATCCTCTTTTCATCGAGACCATCGTAAGCTTCACTCAGGCGTGCTCCGTTCCTCAATCTTTCAATCCTCTTTTCATCGAGACAAAGTACAGTTCAACGGTTATTACTTAGGCAATAAAGCTTTCAATCCTCTTTTCATCGAGACCTATTAATTTTTCTTTTTGGGGGGGACTATTTTATGCTTTCAATCCTCTTTTCATCGAGACCACGTTTATCGGTTCGGAGTTCACTAATTCGTCGTTTTCCTTTCAATCCTCTTTTCATCGAGACCGGTGCACGTGTGTCGGGCTATATTTCAGTTAGACATAACTTTCAATCCTCTTTTCATCGAGACACAGTTCGTGATGGTAATCCCAAGCGGTTCAACCTGTCTTTCAATCCTCTTTTCATCGAGACACTCGACGAATGCCTGTGGTGAATACGTCACTATGTAGTA